>OLKB01000203.1_pt1 | contig 1118 bp, 1 predicted proteins | sample 1601621 | NCBI WGS metagenome assembly OLKB01 (sample SAMN04436978, study PRJEB24849) | human gut metagenome | biome: human gut; feature: NICU; material: stool | host: Homo sapiens | place: USA: Saint Louis, MO | collected 2010-08-06 | reverse complement strand
GTAAGAAAAACGTTTGACGGATAAAAACATGGAAAAACTCACTCGTCTTTATCAAAACTTGCCAGAAAAACAGCAAAAAGAGGTTCAAGACAACTATGAGCGAACCAAAAAAGACGTGCAATATTTTAAAGATACGCAGACAGAAGAAGCTTGTTATAATTTATTCAGTGATACAATCCCTTTTTCAACTAGTGAACAGGAACGAAAAGAACGGCAACAATCAGTTACCTACGAACGTTATAAAGCACTGCTTCAGCAAGCAACGAACATACAAAATCCAACGAAAAAAGAAACGGCATTAAATTATCTAAAAAGTGTCAAGGAATGGTTAGATCAGCAACAGCAAAATTGAATTTGATCGGCAATCATGTTAAACTAAACATGCAAATGATCAAACATTAGATACACGAAAGCCCCAGAGAGGTCGGATTCTCTGGGGCTTTTTTTCAGGTTGATGTCGCCTTTATTGATTTTACTTCTTGTTTCGGTTATTCAACCAATAACTGAATAAAGAGACACAAACTTCTATAAGAAGGGGGCAAATGAACAATTCAAACATTAGATACACCTCCTTCCAGTCGCAAGACTGTCGGATAGGCGACAAGTTATTATATCTTAAAAAATTAAACTTGTGTGGTGTTTTTAAGTATCGCTTATTTTAGGGTTGTTAGGGCTTGCCCTGACCGCCTGTAAGGCGCTTTAAAGCTAGATAAGGATTTTTATCCAAGACTGTCTTAAAACGGCTTAGATAAGCATTCAGAACCGCTCAAAGGCCTCTTTACCAACATGTTTTTAGCAAAGGAGCCTTTAGGCGACTGCGCAGTACAATGTGAGAGCGTAGCGATCACACCTTTTTGGCGACCGTAGGAAGCAAGGTTTTGGATTGGCAGTTTTGAAAAATGCGCGAACCTGTTTAAAGAAAAAAGAAGTGGTTTTTAGGCGGGAAAATTAGCCTCCCCTCTTTTTATATCTCTTTTTATATCTCTTTTTATATCTCTTTTATGTCGGCTGTGTCCTTACTCTCCCAAGCAATTCAGAGTTTTTTCAAGTAGGTTTTCTACGCTTTTCAAGTAGGTTTTCTACGCTTTTCAAGTAGGTTTTCTACGCTTTTCAAGTAG
>OLKB01000091.1_pt1 | contig 1511 bp, 1 predicted proteins | sample 1601621 | NCBI WGS metagenome assembly OLKB01 (sample SAMN04436978, study PRJEB24849) | human gut metagenome | biome: human gut; feature: NICU; material: stool | host: Homo sapiens | place: USA: Saint Louis, MO | collected 2010-08-06 | reverse complement strand
CGAGGCCATAAAACCACATTTTCCCGAGCACGTGCTGTAGCGGCTCGCGAGACGCCCGACGCGCAATCATCGCCTCTATTGCCCGCACATCATCCGGCTCGATCTCGCGCGGCCACATATACATCGGCTCGCTGAGTGTGGTCTCAAAAATCGCACGCGCATCAGCCTCGGCGCTATCAACACCGGCGCGGGCAAGGGTTTGCACCTGCTCGCGAAATAGGCTCAGTGGGTTCACTACTACTCTTTTGACTGACCAGCCGCGTCCATGCGTTCCTGCTCGTCCATGACGATAGCAGAATCAATCACCGGACCCAGGTCACCATCGAGCACGTTCGACAAGTTATACGCCTTGTACCCCGTGCGGTGGTCAGCAATGCGGTTTTCAGGGAAGTTGTAAGTGCGAATACGCTCCGAACGGTCCATCGAACGTACCTGCGACTGGCGCACCGCAGCTTCCTCCGCCTCGCGCTCCTCACGCTGCTTTTGAATCAAACGCGCCTTCAACACGCGCATAGCAGCCTCACGGTTTTGAATCTGCGACTTCTCATTCTGCATCGATACGACAATGCCCGTCGGAATGTGCGTCATGCGCACAGCCGAATCCGTTGTGTTAACCGACTGGCCACCCGGGCCCGACGAGCGGAACACATCCACCTTCAAATCCGAATCCGGAATATCAATGTGGTCCGTCGACTCAATCAGCGGAATAACCTCCACCGCGGCAAACGAAGTCTGACGCCTACCCTGATTATCAAACGGGCTAATGCGAACCAGGCGGTGTGTGCCCGCCTCCACCGACAACGTGCCGTAAGCATACGGGGCATTCACCTCGAACGTGGCGGACTTAATTCCCGCCTCTTCCGCATATGAAGTGTCCATCACCGTGGTCGGGTACTCGTTGCGTTCCGCCCAACGCAAATACATGCGTAGCAGCATCTGCGCGAAATCCGCGGCATCCACGCCGCCCGCGCCCGACCGGATAGTGACCACCGCTGCGCGCTCGTCATAATCTCCCGACAGCAGAGTCCTTACCTCAAGATCCGACAAGTCCCGCTGGATCTTCTCTAGCGAAGCTGTCGCCTCTTCAAGGAGAAGCTCGCGATCCTCGCCTTCTTCTTCACCCGCCAGCTCAACAATCGCCTCGAGGTCATCGATGCGCTCCCCCATTTTCGTAACGCGCGCAAGCTCAGACTGCACGTGCGACAAGCTAGACGTCACCTGCTGCGCCTTCTCTGGGTCATCCCACAAATCAGGTGCCGCCGCCTGCTTCGACAGGTCCGCGATCTGCTCACGCAACTGATCCGGGTGCGTAACCGCCACGATATTCGCGAAAGTTAAGCGCAAACTCTCAATTTCCTCGGGGAACTCAATACTCACGCCTCCACCTTATGGCATTAATACAGTTTCGCCGACGCCACCACACGGACAGTCAAAGGTTGATTAATGAAATCCAGCACGCTACCAAACACGGGCATCGCCGGATTCATCGCGAGCTCCACGCGAACCTCTCC
>OLKB01000084.1_pt1 | contig 1559 bp, 1 predicted proteins | sample 1601621 | NCBI WGS metagenome assembly OLKB01 (sample SAMN04436978, study PRJEB24849) | human gut metagenome | biome: human gut; feature: NICU; material: stool | host: Homo sapiens | place: USA: Saint Louis, MO | collected 2010-08-06 | reverse complement strand
TGTCTGATAAAGCTCGTGGTGATGCCAATCCAATTCTTTTAATTGATGAAAATGAAGTGACTGCCGGACACGCAGCCAGCGTTGGTCGAGTAGATCCAGAAGAAATGTATTATTTAATGAGCCGCGGCTTGCGTAAAGAAGAAGCGGAACGTTTGGTGATTCGTGGCTTCCTAGGTTCTGTCATTACAGCAATTCCAGTTAAAGAAGTACAAAATGAATTTGTAGAAGTAATTGAAGGGAAGTTAAACGCATGATGGATGCAGCAACCATTCGTCAATCGTTTCCTATTTTATTTCAAGAAGTTAATGATGAACCGCTAGTTTATTTAGACAATGCTGCGACAACCCAAAAACCAACGGCAGTGTTAGATGTTTTACGACATTATTATGAAACCGATAATGCCAATGTTCATCGTGGGGTGCACACGTTAGCCGAACGAGCAACGAAGGACTATGAGGCCTCCCGCGAAAAGGTTCGCCAATTTATCCATGCCAAAGAAACAGCGGAAGTTTTATTTACACGAGGAACAACAACCAGTTTGAATTGGATTGCCAAAAGTTATGGTGACTTGGCAGTTACAGCCGGGGATGAAATCGTCATATCTTACATGGAACATCATTCAAACATTATTCCCTGGCAACAATTAGCCCAACGTACAGGAGCCATTTTGAAGTATATAGACGTCACTGAAGACGGCTTTTTAGACATGGCAAGTGCACGTCAACAAATTACAGAAAAAACGAAAATTGTTTCGATTGCTCATGTTTCAAATGTGTTAGGGGTCATTAATCCAATCGAAGAATTAACACAATTAGCTCATCAAAATGGCGCTGTGATGGTGGTAGACGGCGCGCAAGCAGTTCCTCATATGCCTGTGGACGTTCAAGCTATCGATGCTGATTTTTATGCATTTAGTGGTCACAAAATGTGTGGACCAACTGGAATTGGTGTCCTTTATGGCAAACGTCATTTATTGGAACAAATGGAACCTGTGGAATTTGGTGGCGAAATGATTGACTTTGTTCATCTTCAAGAAAGTACTTGGAAAGAGCTTCCATGGAAATTTGAAGCTGGCACACCTAATATTGCTGGGGCAATTGCCTTAGGTGCCGCCATTGATTATTTAACAGAAATTGGTTTAGAGGCCATTCATCAACATGAAGCAGCCCTTGTTCACTATGTTTTGCCGAAGTTGCAAGCTATCGAGGGCTTGACGATTTATGGGCCACAGAATCCAAAAGACCACACAGGTGTGATTGCTTTTAATATTGAAGGTTTACATCCACATGATGTGGACGGCGTTAGATATGGAAGGGGTCGCTGTCAGAGCGGGTCACCATTGCGCGCAACCGTTATTAAACTATTTGAGCGTGCCAGCAACCGCACGGGCAAGTTTTTATTTATACAATACCAAAGAAGACGCAGATCGCTTAGTTGAAGCGATTAAAGCGACAAAGGAGTTTTTCCAGCATGGCACTTTCTAAATTAGATAACTTATATCGCCAAGTCATTTTGGACCATTCTAGCCCCCCACATCACCACGGAACGCTAGATGCGTC
>OLKB01000055.1_pt1 | contig 2324 bp, 5 predicted proteins | sample 1601621 | NCBI WGS metagenome assembly OLKB01 (sample SAMN04436978, study PRJEB24849) | human gut metagenome | biome: human gut; feature: NICU; material: stool | host: Homo sapiens | place: USA: Saint Louis, MO | collected 2010-08-06 | reverse complement strand
ACATGCTTTCAAAGCATGTACACAGCGCTCAAACCCCTGACACACCGAACAAAAAGCAACACCACGTACACCCATTCCGGGCATTAACTCGCTTTCTGTCAGCGTGTGATCAGATAAGACGAGGCGCAAGGCAATCTCGTTTCGTCATATATAAGAGTCTGGAGTCTCTTCCTTTAGAAGATGCACGCAATATAACGAAAACAGCCTTATGGCAATCTGGAGCAGAGCTCGACAAACTTATAATTATCGTTGGAGACGGGGGTGAGTACCTTGAGTGGATCCGTTCCTGAAGCTATTTATCACTGTGTAGAGGCAGCTAATAAGGAGGACTTAGCGCATGTTCTAGATAAATACACATGGTACTCGGAGAAGTCCGCGTATCCAGGCTATGAGACTGAGATTTGGGTGGATTCTCGTCATGAGCCGCAAGAGATTCTCGCCGGCTTGCGTAGCCTCGGATTGACGGTTGTTACTGACGAGGTAGCCTCCGCTCCGTGGAACTATGATCCAAGTGAGGAAACTTGGGATCAGCATGTTGAACGCAGTCTAAAAGCGATAGGCCGCATTTAACCTTTCAGAATTTTGGGGTTATAGGACATTTTGTGTTGCTTTTTAGTCCCATGGGTTGTGGTAGGGCGTGGTGTGGTGGAGTTCGTTCCAGCAGATTGCGTCGCCCCATCGGGGGATGCTTGCAGTGATGGGGTGTTCTTGGCAGGCTGTGGCCCACGCGGTCTCGATGTGTTTGTCGGTGGGCATGACTTTCACGATCTTGGCTGCTGGTAAAGGGTGCTCAGAGTGCATGTAGCACCACCAGAACACTGCTTTGATCCGCCTGGTCAGGCGCATTCCCCGGTGGTCACGCAGTACCTGCCTTAAGGGAGCGTTGGTTGCTCCTTCGATCTGGTTGTTCATCGCTGGCATGGCATGGTCCCAGTGTGGGTCCACAAAAGTAAAAAGCACGCCTTTGCTGATCAGCCGGTTCATGCTGTTACGCGCGCGTACAAGCCGCTCATGGGTGTACACCCACCCATTGTCGCTCAATGTCTTTTCTGCAAGGAAATCCTTCCAGCGGGCGCACCACTGGTGGTAGTCCTGAACCCATTGGCGGGCTTGTTCAACAGTTGTCACGTGCAAGAGATCTTTACCCCGGGGCATACAACTGCTGGGATGCTTCCAGCTTCGGACGCATTGTCGTGGCTTTCTTGATCTGCCCGAACGCGTGGAACGTGCACCGCTGCACCCGCGTGTTGGGCCATGCGGCACGCCTGGCTTTATCAAAACTACTACCACCATCACTGACTACTAGAAGCGGTGGCGCGATCCGGCTCATCAACGCCTCCCACGAGCGTGAATTCTCGCTACGAGCCACATACCACCCCAGTACGTGCGTGCGGCTTTGAGCAATCACAATGACCACGTGACGGCTCAAATAAATCCCGTCAGCAAAGACCACATCATGAACCTGATCAACAACCGGAGCCAAAGGCCACACCTGCCACAATGATGCGCACCTGCGTCGAAACGATCGGCCAGCCCCCGGCATGTCCACTTGCCTGGCCCCCGACAACAACCACGATAAGAACTCGTCCAAATGCTTCGCGCACGCATCAATATGCCTGACCTGACTGACATTGCACGCTTTGCACCGCCACCTTTGGGCCCCCGAAGAGGAATGCCCATGACGAGTCATCACACGCCCGCACACCGGGCACGAAGGAATATTCATCCCCACACGATGCCCGACCCAACTTCAAAGCAGACTTTCCCGAGCTACAAAGCCGAAAAACCCCACTCACCGCAACACATTTTGTCCGACCTTCAAGTTGCCCCCAACCAACTTGAACCACGACCTTTCCCCACCACAACAACGAAAAGTCCCCACAAAAGCAACAGAAAATGTCCTATAACCCGTATTTCTCGGATCAGGAATTAATCGATCAGTTAGCTGTAAGTCGACGGGTAAAAGGGGCACCGCTATACGTGATAACTCACGACTCAAAGCTTCTTAGGGCGAGATAAGAAGTAGGAGCCGCGCACGCACCACATGGGGTCGCGCACGGGGCTCCTACAGGATTTAATTCTACTACGAAAAGAGGAGCCGCACACACACCTCCACAGGGTCGTGCACGCCGCTCCTACTTGTTTCTAGGATAGTCCGCCGGCTAGATAGACGCAATATAGCAATTCTAATAAGGGCTTGAAACTTGTTGCCACCCCCCTCAGGTTGGGTGGTTTTTTATGCCCCGCAACCCGCACTCCCATAGTGATGGGAGGAACATGTTCACGAGATTAGAAATGAACAGGCATCGGAACCTGGTATTTGC
>OLKB01000019.1_pt1 | contig 47622 bp, 43 predicted proteins | sample 1601621 | NCBI WGS metagenome assembly OLKB01 (sample SAMN04436978, study PRJEB24849) | human gut metagenome | biome: human gut; feature: NICU; material: stool | host: Homo sapiens | place: USA: Saint Louis, MO | collected 2010-08-06 | reverse complement strand
CCCGCCACCTGACAGTCAACCGCATCATGCGCCCCATCAAATTCATCCACACAACGTATATACGAGTTTGCACGGCATCCCGTCCATGAAACACACGTCACACCTTCAGCCGACACGCGCATAGAGCTGTCGCGCCTCGTTTGGGACACGGGCACCTGCCCTCCAGACCTGCAGGCGCAGACCGTCCCTGTACGACTCAGTCGATGCCGAGTTCCCTGCGCAGACGCTTGACGTGGCCTGAAGCCCTGACGCCATATTGTGCAAGGGCAATTGTGCCGTCAGGGTTGACGACAAATGTGCAACGTTTTGGTCCCAGAATTTTGCGGCCGAAACTCATTTTTTCGCCAAAGGCCCCATAGGCGTCAATCACGGTGCCTTCCGGATCTGACAGCAGCGGAAATGTCAGTAACTGGTTTGCCTCGAACTTTTCCAGCGCCGCCATGTCATCCTTGCTGATGCCGACAACCTCATATCCTGCGCCCTGCAGCGAGGCCAGCGAGTCACGAAAATCGCACGCCTCGGTGGTGCATCCGGGCGTGAACGCACGCGGGTAGAAGTACACCACCACGCCGCGTGCAGCACGAGCCAGCATGTCAGTCAGTGACACAGTGCCGTGCGTGGAATCCAAAGTGAATTCAGGAGCCTTGTCCCCCACCTTCAGTTCAGCCATGGCAGCCTCCTCATGTGTCCGCCGTATTTGTCCGTCGTCATCCACCACTGTAGGTCACGCCCGCTGCGAGCGCTCATGAAGGAACCATCCTGCCGCATCACGGCAACGCTAGAATCCTTTGGACTGCAGCCATCTCATCAGTTCTCGTGTCCTGGCCTCCCAGTAGTCATCCCGGTCAGCCGCGTCGCCCTCGTGCCTCCTATCGAGTTTCCTGCTGTCAATGGCATCCACGATCACCCCGTCACGCAGGTAGACGATCCGGTCCGCGCGCGCAGCGCACACCGGGTCATGTGTCACCATGACAATGGTGGTGCCATCCTGATGTGCTTCCTCAAGCGCCTCCAGCACCTCACCGGTCATGGAGGTGTTCAGCGCACCGGTTGGCTCGTCAGCGAACACGATCGATGGCTGGGTGGCGAGTGCGCGACAGATGGTGGCGCGCTGGAGCTGTCCCCCGGATACCTGGGTGATCTCATGATCAGCTACTGCGCCAATGTCGAATCGCTCCATCAGTGCGTCGACGCGTTCCTCGGCCGCCCTCGTCCCTGACCGTCCGGCAGCTTTCAAGGCGGGCAGCGCAATGTTGTCGCGAATCGTGAAGTTCTTCAGGAAGTGCGCCTGTTGGAAAACGAAACCCATCTCATGCAGGCGCACGTGGCTCATCTGCTGGTCGTTCAACTCGGTGAGTTCACGCCCTGCCAGTTCGACGGAACCGCCGGTGGGTCGATCCATTCCGCTCATGCAATACAACAATGTGGACTTCCCCGAACCTGACGCACCCATCACGGCCACGAACTGTCCGCGCTGCACCTCCAGGTCAATGCCTCGCAGCACCTGCGTGGGCGGCTCCGTCGTCGAAAAGGTCTTCGTCAGGTCCTTCACGCGCAGCAGCGTCTGCCCCGCCTGCTGTGTGTGACCTGCAGGTTCGCGCGCTTCCATGTTGTCTGAGGCCATGCGCATTGTTGCCCACACCAGACCAAGTGCAACGGCGCAGATAATATTGCCGATCGCCATCAGGCGTATGCGGTCAAATCGATCGGCAAGCACTCCGGCGGGCGGTGCCAACAGGACGGCGGGCAGGAACCCTGCCAGCGTGATCAGCGCGACCGACGTGCTCAAGCCGGTGTGCTGGTAGGCATAGATGGTCCGAGCGAACGGTGTCAAGTCGTTGCCAGTCTTGGCGATCAGCTGCGCCAGCCAGATCAGGGCGAAGCGGCGTCGGCCTTCGCGTTCGTGTGAGTTGGTAAGCGTCGGAGTACTGGTCGGTGCAGACGAGTTAGCCCCTGAGAGCCCGCCAGTTGGTGGCGGCGCGTCGGTTGGCTAAGGCGTGCCGGTGGGTGCAGCGGTGCTCATCTCAGTCGCGTCCATCCAACACGGCTTGCGAGGCAGTCGCGCCACCCTCGGCGTTCGTGCTCTTTCCCTCGGTCAGTGCGCCGTCGGCCTCCCTCGTAGCTTCGCTCCAGCCGTACACCATTGCTCGCAGCGCATCGTCGTATTGACGGTCTGCATCGTAGCGCCACCCGCTGTTGAACACGGCTGCGAGGTGCGGAAACGAGGCTGGAAGTACCGTTTGGTGGCTCATCTGGTCGGCCTCGCCGCCCACTGGCTCCCCCGCCTCTGCGAGGACATGGCCAACCGTGTAGTTCACCAGAGCGTTCAGCTGGTCAGCGGCCTGGGAGTTCACAGGCATTCCTGCCTCCGCGAGAGACGTCAGCAGGCGTTCCATCAGGGCGAATAGTTCCGGTCCGGTTGCGGGGCGTGTGCCGACGATTGAGATGGCACGAGGGTGTCTGAGCAATGCGCGTCTCAAAGTGTGCATCACAGCGACCAGGTGCTCGCGCCACGAAGGTGTTGTCTGGGCGGCTGCCGGTACGGTGACGTCGCGCCACATGACCTCCATCAGGCCGTCAAGCACCGCCACCTTGTTGGAAAAATGCCGGTAGATCATCATCGGATCGACGCCGAGATCGCGTCCGAGCCGTCGCATGGTCAGTGCGTCGATACCGTCGTCGTCCACGATCTGCATGGCGGTGTTCAGGATCGCGCCCTCACGGGTGCCTTCGCCGGTCACTGTTGCGTCTTTCGCGTTGAAGCCACCGGAATTGCGGGCTTCTGTGGCCATTGCCTGCGCGAGGGAGAGGATGTCAGGCTGGAGGCGCTTGACATCGTTGTACATGGTTTTCACGTCCTGGGCGGTGTTGTGTCCAGGGTTGTCCTGATCGAAATTCTGGTGGATCAGAAAACCGAGTGCCGCGCCGTGTCTCTTATCCAGGGTCGGCTGATACTTATCGAGCAGCCATGCTGCCTGAGAGTTGGTGACTTTCAGGTCGGCTGGGGCGAAAGAGCGTGGGCCGCTCATCTTCGATAGCGTAGCGTTCTGGCCTGGTTGAGGGTTGTACTTCCACATCTGGACGCACCAGACGTTTTCTCCAGGCACGCCATTAGGGGAGTCGTAGGGGCCGAACCAGAATCCCCCTCCTCCAAAATCGGTTGCCCCCACGCTGGTGGGGATCTTCATTCCCTTGTCGAGCTGGTAGGCCGCAAGGGACGGCTTTTGCGCCAGGACTACTCCTGCGAAAGCTAACGTGAAGGCAACACATACTGCCATCACGCGACGCAGGGGTGTCGTCAGGCGTTCACCAAGCCTTGACTGCATCGTGGTACTCCTTCATCTAGCTAGAGTGGCGGAAGCGGCAAAACCTCCGTCACTTATCGCTAATGCGACAAACATGAAGCCCACACCGCGCTGTGTGTCGGGTAACACAAAAGGGGCCTGCCAGCATTCCAGCCAGCAGACCCCAAGGAGCACCGGGACAGATGTCAGTTACACGGGACAAGCCATGAATTGCCTTTAGTGTCACCCTCGAAGCAGAGGTCCTCTCCGCCTCCAACTTTCTCCCACGTGTATTCGTCCCCGCCGCCGGTGTTCCCGCCAGTGGCAGGAGCACTTGGAGCAGGTGCGGGCGCAGAGTAGTCCGGCTCCACGTAGCCGCCGCCCGACGTGTAGTCAGGCTCCGAATACGTCGGCTCCACCCAACCCGAGTCGCCAGCAGGTTCACTGGCGGCAGCCTTGGCTTCCTCGGCCTTCTTCCACGCGGCGTGAGAATCCGACACCTTCTGAGCAGCAGCCTTCACCTGGCCGGTCGCCTCAGCCAGTTTCGCGCTCATCTCGTCGAACGGGTCAGCCGTCTCACCACTGAGAGCGTCAGCTTGACCGATCAGGGCTGTCGCCTCGTCCACAGTCTTTTGAGCCGTGGTGCGTGTCGCGTCATCACTCACCTTGCCGGTCGTGTCGGACAGAACCTTGATTGCCTTGTCTACTTCCGCCTTGAGAGTGTCGCGCGCAGCCACCATCAGGTCTTTCGAATGGGAGGTCATCGCGGCGCGAACCTGAGTGCTGGCAGTGTCAATCTTCTTGGCGGCACTGGTGAACACTCCAGCCGAATCGTTCAATGACTGCGCACCATCACGCATGTCGCTCGTGGTGCCCGACTGGGCGGCAGGCATGGTCAGAGCGTTCGCCTCGTCCAGTGCAGCGCGAAGGTCAGCCCGGCTCGAATCATCGTCACGCACCTTGCCCTCCGAGTCGGCATACAGCTGCTCGCCCTCACTGATCGCGTCCGTCAGGGACGTGTACGCGCCAGTGGCAGCAGACTGCGCCGCGTCAAACTCGCTGCGCGCCGCACTTGCCGCGTGAGAGCGGTAGGCGCTCACGCCAATAATCGCCACCACCAGTGCGACGACAACCGCGACGCACACCGCCACGACCATAGCCTTGCGGTTCTTCACAAACCGCGCAAACACGCCGTTTTCTTGAACTCCACCACTCGTACTCATTGCCCTCACGTGACCTTTCTTTTACTCGGGTGTTTTATGGATTCACCCGAGTTGTGGGACGAGAACACTCCACACGCCGCACACGAACACCACTCACACGATCCGCGCGCATCACTGCACTCACAGCATAGCCAACTTCTTATGTAGCATGATCAAGTATGACAGCATTCCGAAAACCTCCGCCCGCGGCCTTTCGTACAGAGGGGCCGGCCGAGGCAGCGCGATCGTTCAGTGCACATTCCCCTAGATTCAAGACAAATTGTGCACATACCCCTAAAACTGCCGCGCAACGGTGCACATACCCCTAGATTTAAAGCGAATTTTGCACATTCCCCTAGCTAAACTCCGTGCTGCCGGGTAGGCCAACAAGGAACAAGGCTCTGACCAGCGGTTATAGAAATAGCGCGGAAACCGGATCACGAAGATTTAGGGGAATGTGCACTTTCGCGCTACTTTTTAGGGGTATGTGCACGGGAAGGCCGAAGATTTAGGGGTATGTGCATGCCGACCGATTAAATCTAGGGGAATGTGCACTTCCGCGCTACTTTTTAGGCGCTTGTGCACACCGGGCACTGGCAGAGCAGTAGCGTCAGTGCATTAGGAAGCTTATGAAGGACCGGACACGCCCACCCCATACACACATTTCGGGCATTAACCCCGGATCGGGCCACCGCCACACACAAAAAAGCCGGGACACCGCCAACACAATGTCCACGATGTCCCGATACATCACAAGAGTGCGCGAGGGGGGACTTGAACCCCCACGTCAAAGACACTGGAACCTAAATCCAGCGCGTCTGCCAATTCCGCCACTCGCGCGCGACATTTATCTTACGCGGCATCTATTCTAACGGTTTCTAGCTGGCACGGGCTCCCTCATGGCTCACGCCTCGCGAGACACCGGACACACTCCCCCGCCGAGCGGTCGACTCGATCGTTGCTTCAGCGATCACCTGCGTGCCTCGGTACAGCACCAGCGACTGGCCCGGAGCCACGCCGCGGATCGGATCAGCCAGATCCACACTCAGTGCAGGCGCAGCGTCGCCCTCGTCAATATGAACCCCGGCGACAACGGAGGGCGTTCCGTGAGCGCGCACCTGCGCGGTCAGGACATCCTCGGGGACATCTGCCAGCATCCGTCCGGCCAACGCAGGCCCGAACGCGACGGTTGCCTCCTGATCAACAGTGGCGAGGGAGCGCGGCGCCATCCACACCACGTCGGTGGTCGAAATGTGATCCACGCTCAGCAATTCAGCAGGCCCGACGATCACCTGATTGGATTGCGGGTTGGTGCGCAGAACGTAGCGCGGCTTGCCGTCAGCGGCCGGTCGTTCCAAACGCAGTCCGCGGCGCTGCCCCACCGTGAAGTTCCAGTATCCACCGTGTTCACCCACGATGTTGCCGTCCGCATCCACGATCTCACCCATGTCCTTGCCAAGGGCGCGCTGCAGGAAGCCCTGCGTATCGCCGTCAGGGATAAAGCAGATGTCGTAGGAATCGGGTTTGTTGGACACGCCCAGTCCGCGCCGATCCGCCTCGGCACGCACCCACGCTTTATCCGGCGCATCGCCTAGCGGTGTGATAACACGAGAAAGCTCCTCGCGCCCCATGATGGCCAGCACATAGGACTGGTCTTTTGCTTCGTCGCGGGCGCGATGCAGCTCGGGACCATCCGGACCGTCGATAACGCGCGCGTAGTGCCCGGTGCACACGGCATCGAAACCGAGGGTGCGGGCGCGATCGGCCAGTTCACGGAATTTCACGAATTCGTTGCATCGCACACACGGGTTGGGAGTATGCCCCTGGCGATATTGATCGACAAAGTCGGTGATGACAGTTCGTTCAAACTCCTCTGCCAGGTCCCACACGTAGAACGGCACGCCCAGTGTCTGCGCCGCGCGGGCGGCGTCCCCTGCGTCCTCCACCGAGCAGCATCCGCGTGAACCGATGCGGCATTCCTGAGGCTGGCTGGACAGCGCCATGTGAACGGCAACCACATCATGGCCTGCTTCGACAGCGAGCGCACACGCCACAGCAGAGTCCACTCCCCCTGATAGTGCAGCCAGGACCCTCATCTGTCCTCCTTCACAACATGTCCCCGTTCATCGAATCCGTCCATTGCCTGCGCCTGCGAAAGCGCGTCAGGTAGAGCCTGACACAGTGCGCGCACATCGTCGAGGGTTGTTGATGTGGAGACGCACACACGTAGCACGCCCAGTGCTTCACGTTCCGATCTGCCCATTGCCGTGACCACCTCAGACGGGCGTGTCACACCAGCATGGCAAGCAGAGCCTGCTGACACCATCACACCGGCTCGGTCCATCGCCATGAGCACCACTTCGGGGTGTGCGGTCGGCATCGACAGGTGAATGATCGAGGGCACGGTGGGCGCATCCCCCACCGTCGCTGACACGCCCTCAGGCAGGTGGTCAAGGATCTCGCGACGCATCTGCGAGCAGTGCCGATGCATCTGATCCCGCTCAGAAGCACATTCGACCATCGCGGCAGCCAGGGCGACCGAGCCCGCCACGTCCGGTGTTCCCGAACGGATTCCGCGCTCATGCCCCCCACCGGGTCGGTCCGTTGTCAACGGGATGCCGCGCCGCGCGACCAGGATGCCCGTCCCCACAGGCGCACCCACTTTATGTCCCCCGATGCTCAGCAGGTCAGCGCCGAGGGTGTCCATGCTGATCGGCAGGCATGAAAAGGCCTGAGCCGCATCCGTGTGAATGATGGGGCGCTGACCACGCGCAGCTCTTACCGGATCATTACCGGCAGCGCCGAACATGTCGGCAAGCTGGGCAACCGGCTGAATGGTTCCCACTTCCGAGCACACCGTGCACACCGACACCACCGCCAAGTGCTCACTGAGGTGTGCAGCGTCGAGCTCGCCAATGAATGTGATGCCCTGAGCGCTGGAAGGCAGTACCTGCCACGTGAATCCGGCAGGTTCAAGGACCTCGCGCTGATGTGCCACTGCGTCATGTTCGAGGGCGGACACTGCCACAACGCTGCGTGCAGGGTTGACAGCCCGCACCGCCCGAGCTGTCCCCGCCACGGCGAGGGCGTCAGATTCAGTGGCGCCGGATGTGAAGAGCACTTCGTGCAGGTTCACACCCAGCAGGTCTGCGATCTGTTCGCGCGCATCGTCCAGCATCCGGCGGGCAGCACGCCCACCCGCATGCAGGGAGGACGGGTTGCCGGGGGTGGCCGTCAAGTCATGTTGGGCTTTCAGCCACGCTTCCCGGGCAACGGGCCGAAGCGGCGTGGTCGCCGCAAAATCCAGATAGTGCGTGGGCGTGGTCATTGGTCCTTTCGCGCCCGCAGATCCTCCAGAGCCTGCGGAACGACCTCGAAGATGTCGCCAACGATGCCGAAGTCAGCGATCTCAAAGATCGGAGCATCCGGGTCATCGCACACGGCAATGATCGTGTCGGAGGCTTGCATACCAACAGTGTGGTGGATTGCGCCGGACACGCCCAGGCCGATGTACACCGACGGTGCCACTGACACGCCGGTCTGGCCGATCTGGATGGAACGCGGTACCCACCCTTCATCTGAGGCAACGCGGGTTGCACCCACCGCACCTCCAAGTTCGTCAGCCAGCTGTTCGACCAGTGAGAAGTCTCCGCCGGTGCCGCGCCCGCCGACCACGACGACGTCTGCGTCGGTCAGTGACACGCGTCCGTCACCCGCGGCGTGAACGGATTGTGGGACCTGAACGGCGTCGGCTTCTGCACTGAACTTCACGGGCACGGTGGTCACGTCAGGCGTGGTCGCCGTCTCTGCGTCCTCGGCCTGAACAGACGAGGGCCGCAGACCGATAATCGGCGTGCCGCGAGTGATTTCCATTGTCGTTTCCCATGTTCCGGCCAGAACTGTCTTGGCTGCGTGGAGAACGCCGCCGCTGATATGCACATCTGACACGTCAACAGCCGCACCCGAGTCGAGCTGGACAGCCAGCCGAGCGGCAACCTCTCGCCCTCGGTAATTCGCCACACACAAAATGGCGGCAGCATCTGGAACGCGGTCGAAGCAGGCTCGAACCGCGTCCGCCACAACAGCACTGATGCGCGGCGAATGGCCGGCAAGGTCCGGGCTCAGGACGTGCGCCACGCCCTGCGCTCCCAACGCCTCCATGTCCGGCGCACTGTTCAGAGCGATCGCTGTAATCGGCCCGGTGGTCAGTGAGCGTGCCAGTGTGAGGAGCTGGTGCGATGCCGGGGTCAGCGTGTATCCCTGCGCGTCGTCACCCGTGTGGTCGGTCATCACCAGCAACGGCTGGTCAAGTGTTTCTGCCATAATCAGCACTCCTCCATCAGGTAGCGAGCCAGTTGGTGACCGCCGTCTCCCGAATCGGCCACGATCGTGCCCTCACCGTCGCGTTCACGTTCCTGCGCATCAAGGACGTTAATGGCACGCGGAGCGCCGTCCTGGCGAATCTCATCGAGCGACGCATCGTCCACATCGTCCAGTGAGAGCTCGTCGAGCGGCTTGGAACGCGCAGCACGCATCGTCTTGAACGAGGGATAGCGCGGCTCATTGATCTGGTCGGTTACCGACACGAGGACAGGAGTGGAACTGGTCAGCGTGTCATCGAAGCCATCAGCGGTGCGCTGAATCGTCACAGTCCACGGCCCTTCTTCCTCGCCCGTCAGGCTCATCTGATGGGCAAGACCCAGGTATGGCAGATGAAGGACCGTGGCCAGTGCCGCCGGCAGCGCCGAGGTGAGAGAGTCAAGTGCGGCCATTCCGGTGATCACCATGTCGAGAGGCTCATCCTCGCGTAGCAGGTCGAGTGCGGCTCCCAGCACCCGCGCCGTGGTGACCACGTCTGCACCTTCGAGACGCTCATCAGTGACGAGGATGGCGCGGTCGGCTCCCATTTGAAGTGCGCGCACGAGGGCATCTTCAGCGTCCTGCGGCCCCATTGTCACTGCGATCACTTCACCTCCGTGTTCTTCGACCAGGGAGACGGCAGCCTCGATCGCGTTTTCATCGAGTTCATTGAGCACGTCATCTTCTCCGCGTACCAACCGCCCGTCTTCGATACGACGCTCCGATTGGACGTCAGGTACGTGCTTGACACATACTGCAATTCTCATGCCTTTAGCGTGCCACACTTTGAGGCGAACCTCGTGGTGGCTTACGTTACGTCCACCAGGGGCGTCTCAGCTCCTCGCGAAGAAATGCGCGCTCAGAGCCGTCATTGAGACGCATGACTGGGGGTGATCACTTACAATCGAGACAGGTATTGTGCCTGCCTGACACACGTTTGAGAGTAAATGGATAGTAAAAGAAACATGGTGCCCAGCTCCGATCACGACTTCGCCGCTCCTGCACCGCGCATCCCCTCACCGAATCCCACACCTCGCCGGATCGGAGTGTATGCGCGTGAAGGCGGAATCGACGTTGCTGTTGTGGCGCGCCATGCGACGCGCGTGGATCTGTGCATCCTGGCAGATGACGGTACGACACGTGAAAAGCGCTGGTCATTGCTCGGACCCGAAGACGGAATCTGGCATGGGCACCTGGACGGCGCAGGCCTGGGAACGCACTACGGTTTCCGAGTCCACGGCCCGTGGGATCCTGACGCCGCAATGTTTCACAATCCGGCAAAACTTTTGCTGGACCCTTATGGGCGCGGCCTGGCCGGTTCGGTGCAGATGGGGGCTGCCGTTCACGCGCACACCGTTGACGAGGACCTGTACCCGGCAACCTATCCGCTGGAACAGTCTGACCTGAATTCAGCACCCTACATGCCGCACTCGGTTGTCGTGTCCACGCAGTTCGACATTGCTGACAAACCACGCACACCGTGGGACCAGACCGTGATCTATGAGCTGCACGTCAAGGGCTTCACGCTCAATATGCCTGACATTCCGGATGACCTGCGGGGAACTTACGCAGCACTGGCGCACCCCGCAGCGGTGGACTATCTGAAGAAGCTGGGCATCACGGCTGTGGAATTGCTGCCCATCCACGCCAAACACGATGAGACGTTCCTGATTGAACGCGGGTTGACGAATTATTGGGGTTATTCGACGCTGTCGTTCTTTGCCCCTGAACCGTCGTACGCTACCGAGGCTGCACGCAGGCGCGGCGCTCAGGGTGTGATTGATGAGTTCCGAGGCATGGTGTCGATCCTGCATCAGGCCGACATCGAGGTGCTTCTGGACGTGGTCTATAACCACACATGCGAAGGGTCGGAAACGGGATCGACACTGTCGTGGAGCGGTTTTGACGCACCGCTGTACTATCGATTCGATCATGGGCGCCCTCGTCGCATGATCGACGTGACGGGAACGGGCAACTCGCTGAACACGGACGAGCCACTGGCCATGAAAATGGTGCTGGATTCGCTGCGCTACTGGTCGCGCGAAATGGGGATCGATGGCTTCCGCTTCGATCTGGCGGCCACGCTTGGACGCTTCTCAACGGGCTTTGCGCCGATGCACCCTCTGCTTATCGGGATCGGAACCGATGAGGACCTGTGCCAGGACAAGCTCATTGCCGAGCCGTGGGACATTGGCCCGGGCGGGTGGCAGACCGGTAATTTCCCCTCACCATTTTCTGAGTGGAATGATCGTTACCGCGACACGGTGCGCGAGTTCTGGCTTTCCGATTTCAGGTCCCTGGCAATGGGTCGCGGTGCGATCGGCCCGATGAAGCTGGCCACACGCGTGTCCGGCTCTTCTGATCTGTTTGCTCACGGTGGTCACCGTTTTGACGGACCGCGGCGCTCCGTGAATTTCGTGACAGCTCACGACGGGTTCACCCTGGCTGACCTGACCGCTTTTGATCACAAACACAACATGGCGAACCTGGAACAGAACCGCGATGGAACGACGAATAATCATTCGTGGAACCACGGCATCGAAGGCACTATTGCGCAGACTCCGGTCGATGACGCTCACGACGCGCTGAACGGGTCGCCAGCCAGCTCTGACTTCCTGCAGGACATTTACCCCACGCGTCACAGGAGCCAGCGCAATTTGCTGACGACGCTGCTCACCTCGTCTGGTACTCCGATGATTGTGGCGGGCGATGAGTTTCAGCGCACGCAATTCGGCAATAACAACGCCTACTGCCAGGACTCTCCCATCTCATGGATCGATTGGAACATGTCGGACTCGCAGAAGCAGCAGCTTGCCACTGTTCGCTGGCTGCTGGCCCTGCGACGTCATCATCCGGTCTTACGTCCCTCCCTTTTCGCAGATGGCAGGATAGCTGAGGGCGATGTCATAGCCGATCTGGGGTGGTTTGATCGTGACGCTCACGACATTGCGCAGGATGGCTGGGCTCAGGAGCACAACCGTGTCTTCCAGATGCTCCGTTCGGGGTATCAGCTGGGTGACCGCGACGCCCTCGTTGTGGTGAATGGAACATTGGATGTTGCCACGGTTCGTCTGGTGAGCGGGCGCGGCTCTGACTGGTACGTCGTCATGGATACCTCCTGGTCGTGCCCTTCCGATGGCGGTATCAACGTCGAGGGAGACATCGAGCGCCTGGAACGCGGGCTTCCTGACAGACTGGAAGTTGTCCGTTGTGGGGACGAAGTGACGATCGAGCCACAGTCCGTGATCGTCATGTTGTCAGCACGCACCCCTCATCATTCGGTAGACTACGGGCGTGACTAGTAGTGAAGACCAACTTGAAAATTCCACCAACCACGCTTCGCTGGAACGGGCAAAGACCCGATCCGTTGAACTTGAGGAAGCCATTGATCAGGATCCGTCGCGATTCCGCATCCTCACCGGCGACCGGCCGACCGGAAAGCTGCACCTGGGGCACTATTTCGGCACGTTGAAGAACCGCGTGGAACTGCAAAACCGCGGCGTTGAAACGTGGGTTCTGGTGGCCGATTATCAGGTCATCACTGACCGCGACGCTGTTGGCCCGCTGCGCCAGCGCGTCCTGGGCCTCGTTGCCGATTATCTGGCCGTGGGTATCGACCCAAAGCGCAGCATCATCTTCAATCACTCGGCAGTGCCGGCACTGAACCAGTTGCTGTTGCCGTTCCTGTCATTGGTCACCGAGTCTGAACTGCATCGCAACCCTACGGTCAAGTCAGAGCTTGATGCGACGAACGGTCGCGCCATGTCGGGATTGCTGCTGACCTACCCGGTGCATCAGGCTGCAGATATCCTGTTCTGCAAGGCGAACCTCGTGCCGGTGGGACAGGACCAGCTCCCCCACCTGGAGCAGACACGCCTGATCGCTCAGCGTTTTGACCGCCGCTACGGGCGCGCCGACAAGGAGCATCCTGTTTTCCCGCGCCCTGACGCGTTGCTGTCGAAGACCCCGCTGCTGCTGGGCACCGACGGCAACAAGATGTCAAAGTCTCGTGGCAACACGATCGAGCTGGATATGACTGCCGATGAGACGGCGCGTGTGCTCAAGAAAGCCAAGACTGATCCTGATCGCGTCATCACCTATGACCCGGAGAATCGACCCGAGGTGTCGAACCTGTTGATGATGGCGTCACTGGCCACTGGCGAGGATCCCCACGCCATTGCCGACCGTATCGGCGATGGTGGCGGCGGCACGCTCAAATCAGTCGTGACCGACGCGCTCAACGAGTTCCTCGCGCCGATCCGCGAGCGCCGTGAAGAGCTGGCCGCTAACGAGGATTACCTGCTGGAGGTTCTCCATCACGGTGATGAAGTCGCCAATGAGCAGGCTGATCGCACGCTGGCTGAGGTGCGTCGCGCGATGGATATGGTGTACTGAGCGAGCCAAGGTTTGCGTAAGCTGGCCATTTTTAGATCAGCTTTTCCTTGCTAGAAACCCGGTTTGACCTGCGGTAATGTGCTCCCATGAGTACTGTTGTCGAAGCGGCGCGCGGTGAACGACAGGGCTTCATTTCCTCCAAGCTCAACTGGCTGCGTGCAGGAGTGTTGGGAGCCAATGACGGCATTGTGTCGATCGCCGGTCTACTGATCGGCATCGCCGCTGTCGACCCCACGAACACACATGCCATTGTCATTGCGGGGATTGCCGGAATCGCCTCGGCAGCACTGTCAATGGCAATCGGCGAATACGTGTCGGTATCCACTCAACGTGACACTGAGCGCGAAATTGTCCGCCTGCAGCACGTGGCACAGAGCCGCAATCCCGGCCACGCTTTCAACGAGATCAAGCAGGTGTGTCTGCAACGCGGCATGAGCGAGGAGAGCGCGCACCAGGTTGCCTCGGACCTGTCCTCACATGAGCCGGTCAATGCCGTCATTTCATTCAAGTACGGCATCGATTCGGATTCACTGACCAGTCCGTGGGCTGCGGCCGGCAGCTCCTTCATCGCATTCGTCAGCGGTGCTGCCCTGCCGATGCTGACAATGGTTCTGGCTCTCCCACCGCTTCGCATCGTGGCAACCTTTGTGTCTGTATTTGTGGCTCTCGCATTGACAGGGTGGATCAGCGCGTGGCTGGGACGCTCTCCGCGCCAGAGGTCGGTCCTGCGACTGGTGTGCGCCGGCAGTGCGGCAATGATCATCACCTACGCGATCGGTCGGCTGCTGGAAGGCGCGTCAATGGTGTGACGAAACAGTTTTCTCAGTTCTCGAACCTACGATGAGTCGCACTGTTTCCATTTGTCAATTCGCTCACGTATACGCCTTACGTCCATGAGCAGGACAAACGGTACACACAGTTGAAACCAGATACATTACCTTCCGCTGTGCTACGTGGTGCCTCATGTCAATTTGAGCGCGAAAGTTTTTTGGTGCCTCACATAGTTTGAGCGCGAAGCCGGGGTTAGGCGGCGTGGGTTTTGATGCCGGTGGTGAGTTTGGTTTTTCGTTTCTCGCGTGTTTTTTCCCTCTCGGCTAGTAACTGCTCGGTCGGGGTTTTGGCTAGGCCGGTGAGGATGTTTTGGTAGCGCAGGATATCGCGGGTGAGTTCGGCGGGATTGGTGTTCTCACGCAACTGACGTAATTGCTGCATTTGCGTCCTTGAAAGTGTCCCGGAGGTAAGTAACGCTCTAAAGGGGTGGTGGGGGTATCGTAGATGCGTTTGCGCCGCCCGGTGCCATCTTGGCTCCAACCGATAGGTTTCCTAGTGGGGGTGAACAGGTTCATTCGCAAGCAAACTACTTTCCATAACTGACCTAGAACTTTTAATGCTTGCGGGGTGTCGTAGCGGTAATAGAAACCGTATTTACGCACCACATGATTATTCTTTGATTCCACGTTAGCCTGGTCATTCTTCTTATAAGGACGCGAACGGGTGAAAAACAAGTCCAGGTCCCCAGCCCAGTTAATGACTTCCCGGTTAATGAACTCACTACCGTTATCACAATCTAAGCCCTGATGAAGTGTCCTGGGTTTTGTTCCTAGGCTTGTGCCTTGATTTCCATTATTTCTCGACTGGGGTGGTGTTCCCAAAATTCGGCTTCTACTTCAGCCGGCGTGCGGTAGCCCAGGCTCTGGTGGAGCCTTGACTCGTTCCACCAATTCACCCACTCAAACGTGGCAATCTCAACATCAACCACGTCGGTCCACAACCTGGTATGAATCAGCTCGTTTTTGTAGGAACCGTTGACGTTTTCAGCCAGTGCATTGTCATAAGAGTCACCAATAGTACCGGTCGACGCGATAATTCCATGCTCAGCAAGACGCTCATTGTAGATAATGCTCACATATTGCGAGCCGTGATCCGAGTGGTGAACTAGACCGGTGGTCTTCTTGGCGCACACAATGGCTTGATTGAGTGCTTGCAACGGCAACGCTTCGGTGCGCATCGAGTCAGACAACGCCCAGCCGACGATCCTCCGGGAGAACACATCCGTCACGAAGGCGGCGTACACAAACCCTTTTCTGGTGCGCACATAGGTAATGTCTGCCACCCATAGCCGATTAGGCCCACAGGCTCGAAACTCACGACTCACCAAGTCGGGGCGAGTATCGGGTCCCTTGGGCTTATGTGTCGTCACGGGAGACCGGCCTTTACCTTTGCCAGAAACCCCTGCAAGGCGCATCAGACGCGCGGTCTGTTCACGTCCAATGTCGATTCCTTCACGGCGCAGCGCGTGCCACATTTTGCGAATCCCGTAGACACCGTAGTTTTGTTTATGAACTTCGGTAATGCGCTCTACTAGGGCGGCGTCGCGAAGGCTACGGACACTTAATCCCCGAGCCTTAGATTGGCGGTACCCACGAGAGGTAAGGAAGCCGCCAACACGGTGTGTGTTTAACGTCGTGCAGATGAACTCGACGGTGAAATGATTCCGGTATTTATCGATGAATTGGATCATTTCCGACGTTTTGGGTCGAGTTCCGATGCGAAAAAAGCCGACGCGGCCTTTAACAGCTCGTTGGTGTCGCGAAGTTCTTGATTCTCACGCCGAAGCTTGGCTACCTCTGCCACGAGGTCTTCGGGCAACGGCTCGGCAATACGACCGTCGCGACGAGCAGCTTGTGTCCATTGCCGAGCAGTATGCCATGACACGCCCAGCTTCGGCGCCACTGCCTGGCACGCAGCCTGCATCGACATGTTCTCTGCCAGGATGCGATCCTCCACCAAGCGAACGACGCGGTCCTTCGCATCCTGATCAAATTTTCTTGGCGTATTCCAGATTTTCCCATCTACTCAAACGGAACAAAACCTGGGACACTTCATGAACCTGATACGGGATTGCCGCTATCGCAGAGTCTAGGGCTTTGAGCATGTGAACCCGAGCGTTATTACGCAGGGCTTCTAAATGTATCCAACCCGTGTTCACATCGGTTAACGTTAGGGTACGAGCGAACTCGCCCTTAAGACTCGGCCCGCAATGAGCCACCGTGTCCATCTCGAAAAACCCCGGCTCGCAAGCGATCTCATCCCCGGCCTTGCGGATCGTTATCGAGTTACGAAGCAAAGCGCCAGGCTTGGTTGTTGATACCCCCTTTAGCTCTAAACCCTGGCGGGATTCTTTAAGATAACGGTCAATAGTAGAAGCAGACATTGCCAGTAACTCCCCACGCACCTGTTCGCTATAACCATCCTTACCTGGCACTAACTCGCCATGAGCTTGCAGACAATCCAGCAAAGTTAGCATCGATGCCGCCAAGTATTTGCCGCACTGGCACCCAGAAAGTACCCACACGCGCTCTAAGACTTTCTTCGAGGAGGCCGAATACTTAGTAGGACGAACCGTGCGGTAATCAATCCTGAACACACCCGGATTACCAACAACATCACTTGTCAGATACCTCCTTGCGCTAGCCCTGGACAATCCCGTTACCTCGCAAAAATTATCTAACACCCTCCCTTTTTCCTTTTTCGAAGCCCCGCGATATACCAGGCGCAACCGCTTCGTAACCTCAATGCGCGTACCCAAACAAACCACTCCATCATTCATGCCAACAATCTATTTCGCGCTCAAACTATGTGAGGCACCACACCACTTTCGCGCTCAAAATATGTAAGGTACGCCGTGCTATTGATTAGTAAGTTCTAGTAAGCTATACTGACATTGATACAGCTTCAATACTAACAATGTTGTTGGGAGGCAACCAGATGCACAAGACACCACTGTCTACGAGAATTCTTTCAGTGCTTTTTTCAGTGTCCTTGCTAACTTCTGTGTTCACGGTGCTATCACCTCATCAGGCAAATGCGGCATCAGCGAGCACAAGCGCCACATATTACCGATCCAACACGATTTTCACCACTGTGCGGCACCATACTCCCGGCTATATGTCATGGGAAAACCAACGGGGCACAACGCACTGGAGTGACGGCACCACAACATCTACCTACTGCGGTGGCGCCTCAGGCGACGCAGTAGCCTTGCGCTACCCGGGAGGGAATCAGTTCGCAGTAACATACTTCATTCCGACGAAGGCCAATCACAAGAGTTTCCCGCAAAGCTACGGGGCACGTGACTTTGTTATGTCCTTCGCAATCAAAGGTACCTGTGGCGCGCCGCCATGGGAAGAATCTCGATCAGTATGGGGAGTGATCCATTACTAATGCATACATCCATCACGAATCACATGCGCGCCACGCGCATTCTTCTGATCGCAGCAGGACTTCTATGCATCGCAGCGACCTGTCTTGCACTGTTCGTCCTCACGCCCAGCACGCAGGCAAACAGGACTGAAGCGCGCAACCCTGATCTTGCACAATACGCTCAAAGCGCCGATATTCCAGAGCAGATCAGCACTCAGGCACAGCAGGAAATGGCACAAGTGGGCGAGGAATACCCGCCTGGCGCCACCCCGCCCACCGTTGCCGACCTGCTTCCGTGGGCAGTAGGCGCTGAAGTGGATTCAGTAAGCACCGATCACATTCAGTACACGTCCGGCGCCGATAACCCCGTAGCAATGCGTCAGGCACAGCAAACTGACCCGTCTACCGACGCTCCCGTCACAGTCGTCACCGCCGAAGGAGATGTTGCGGTCCTCGCAGCCCTTGACTGGGAGTGTGCCTGGATCAAGGAATTCGTTAACGCCACGAACAGTGGAAACGCGGACCGTGTGAACACAGCAGTGACGCAGATCAGCAAATTCCCCGATCTTGACGTCATCCAGCGTTTTAACCCTGAAGTCGGTGAAGGACACGCCCGTGACGTCATTCCCCGCATCCAGCAAGGAGACGTCGAATTTGCGAACTATTGGCTCGCTACCACATGTAGCGAGCCTGAATAGTTCAGCGTGACAGGATCACTGGTCGATCGGGGCTGCCTCAAGCTTCCACACCTCGCGCGCATAGTCGCGGATCGTGCGGTCCGATGAGAAGCGTCCCGACTTCGTGATGTTGACCCATGTCTTGCGTGCCCATGCCTGGCGGTCACAGTAGTCACGCGCCATCTGGTCGCGAGCCGTGCGGTAGGCATCGAAATCACCCAGCACGTAGTACACGTCGGCCGGATCGTAACTGCCTTCCAGCAGTGACAGACGCAGGTCATGGAAATCACCTGTGCCGCCGTCATCCAGCGTGCCGTCAGTCATTGCATCGAGCACACGCTTCAGTCCAGGTACGTTTTCATAGTGCCAGCGCGGATCGTATGTACGGCGCAGTTCAGGCAACTCATCTTCCGTGGCACCGAAGATGTAGGCGTTATCCTGGCCCACAGCGTCCAGAATCTCCACGTTCGCGCCATCGAGCGTGCCCAGCGTCAGTGCACCGTTCATCATGAACTTCATGTTCGAGGTGCCCGACGCTTCCTTGCCGGCAGTTGAAATCTGCTCAGACACGTCAGCAGCCGGAATGATGTGCTCAGCAGGCGAGACGTTGTAGTTTTCCACGAAGATAACTGTGATGCGCCCGTCAATGTCAGGATCGTTGTTGACCAGATCCCCGATTGAGTTGATCAGCTTGATGATCGCCTTGGCACGTATATATCCCGGCGCTGCCTTCGCACCGAAGATGAACACGCGCGGCGGCAGATCCAGTGACGGATCCTCCTTGAGTCGGTAGTACAGGTCCAGAATGTAGAACGCATTCATCAGCTGACGCTTGTACTCGTGCAAACGCTTGATCTGCACGTCGAAGATCGCATCAGGATTGACCTCAATGCCCTGGCGGTTCTTGATCCACTGAGCAAAGTCAACCTTGTTGTCATGCTTGATGTCGATCAGTCGCTGCAGAACACTCTCGTCAACGCTGTCAGTGAACTGTGCGAGGACGTCAAGATCGGTGACCCACTGGTCTGAGCCGGTCACCTCGTCAAGCAGGGCGGACAGGCGCGGGTTGCACTGACGCAGCCAGCGACGAGGGGTCACACCGTTCGTCTTGTTATTGAAGCGCTCGGGCCAGATGTCATGCCACTGACGCAGCGTTTCGCGCTTGATAATTTCTGTGTGCAGCGCGGCCACACCGTTAATCGAATACGACGCATAGCAGGCAATCCACGCCATGTGCACCATGTTGCCCTGGACCGGAGCCATGTAGTTGATGGTTCCCTCGTCGATGCCGCGCTCAGTCATGTCGATGCGGAAGCGGCGGTCGATTTCGCGCACAATTTCCATGATGCGCGGGAAGAGGCGATCAAAGATCGATGTCTCCCACTTCTCCAGCGCTTCAGCCAGCACCGTGTGGTTCGTGTACGCGAACGTGTGACTGACGACGTCCCATGCTGCTTCCCACGTCCAGCCGTACTCATCCAGCAGGATTCGCATCAGTTCGGGGATGGCCAGAACCGGGTGAGTGTCGTTGAGCTGAATCGCATTGAAATCAGCCAGCGTTGTCAGGTCGCCCTCGTGCTGGGCAATATGGTTGGCAACAATGTCGTGCAGCGAGGCGGCGCAGAAGAAGTACTGCTGGCGCACGCGCAGGATCTTGCCCTCGAACGTGGAGTCATTGGGGTACAGCACGCGTGAAATGTCGGCGACGGCTTCACGCTCGACAATGGCGTCAGTGAAGCGCTGCGAGTTGAACGCGTCGTAGTCGAATTCTTCAACCGGCTCTGCACGCCACAGTCGCAGCGTTCCCACGTTACGTGTGCCGTATCCGGTGATCGGCATGTCGTAGGGAATGGCTCGCACATCCATGTCGGCATAGTGAATGATGCGCTGTTCTTCCTCGCGGCGCACAATGAAGGGGTAGCCCTCCTCCATCCACGCATCGGGCTGTTCACGCTGGAAGCCGTCCTCAAACAGCTGCTTGAACAGGCCATAGCGGTACAAGATTCCGTAGCCGTTCACCGGGTAGTCCAGTGTGGCGCAAGAGTCGAGGAAGCAGGCTGCCAGTCGCCCGAGGCCACCGTTGCCCAGCGCTGCATCCGGTTCCTGTTCCAGGACATCGGACAGCGTCTGGCCAAAAGAATTGACGATCTTTTCTGCCTCATCCGTCAGGCCGAGGTTCGACAGGTTATTCAGCAATGCGCGACCCATCAGGAATTCGGCCGAGAAATAGTGTTCCCGTCGTTTGGTTGCATACAGACGGTTGGTACGATCCCAGTCGCTCGCGACGCGGTCAACAACTGCCGCAGAAAGGCCCTGCCACATTTCCATGAGGGTGGAGCGATCTGCTGGTCGACCTGAAAAGGAGCGGACTTGCGAAGTGGCTGCATCAGCCAGGCTATACGACATCTAGTAATCAATCCCTTCAGTTAGACACGCTGCAGCAGCTGAAGCACCCGCGTGTAATGCGCTGAATCATTCTCACACACAGCAGTCTAGTGGTCCCTGCATTCAGCGTCGAATGGTGAATATCTCCGCTGAATGCATGGTGAGAAAATTTCATTGACGTTTCACGTGGGGTCTCGAACGTGTCATGGCTCAGTCACGTTCAGCCTTGATGCGACCACAAGATACGGCATGGGAATTCTTCTCGGCGATGCGCACACCACCCATGGTCCCCCACGTGCCTCCCAAATTCAGTACCCTAACAGTGTGAGCCACAAATCTTCTCGACCACTCGACATGACCGTGACGCGCATCCCCGCGGTGGAACTCTCCCCCGTTGTGGAAGGCGGGCGGCTTCCAGCCAAGGCGACCGCCGGTGAGCCATTCCCCATTCGCGCAACGGTGTTTCGCGAGGGACACGACGCCTATCAGGCCGAAGCGGTCCTGATTGACCCCGACGGACATGACCACACGATTGCTCCGATGGTGGATATTGCACCCGGTCTGGATCGCTACGAGGCATGGGTGATGCCTGACCGACCCGGCAACTGGTCATTTTGCATTCAGACGTGGTCAGATCCCTACGCTACGTGGCGACATGATGCCACCATTAAAGTCGATGCCGACATCGACGCTGACCTCATGCTGGAAGAGGGCGCACGCCTGTTTGAGCGCATGATTGAAGGGAAGGCACTGGCCAATTCTGACCAGCAGGGTCTGGCTGAGCCCCATGCGCGCGTCCTCCACAGTGCAATCTCCATCATGCGCGATGCCACCCGATCAAACCAGCAGCGCCTGTCGGCCGGCATATCGTCTTCTGTGCGCCACATTGTGCGTCAGTACCCACTGCGTGACCTGGTCGGTCGCACTGAGGCCTATCCGCTGCATGTCGCGCGCACCCGCGCCCTGGTGGGCTCCTGGTATGAGATTTTCCCCCGCTCGGCCGGCGCATTCCAGCGCCCTGATGGCACATGGGTCTCAGGCACACTGCGCACCGCAATTGAGGAACTCGATCGCATCAGTGCGATGGGATTTGATGTCATCTACCTCACACCAGTTCACCCCATCGGCACGACGTTCCGCAAGGGCAAGAACAATACGCTGAATGCTCTGGAAACCGATCCTGGTTCCCCCTACGGCATCGGGTCAGATGAAGGGGGCCACGACGCGATTCACCCTGACCTGGGAGATTTTGACGATTTCGATGCATTCGTCGCTGCCGCATACGAACGCGGCATGGAGGTCGCACTCGACTTTGCCCTGCAGTGTTCACCGGATCACCCGTGGGTCAGGGACCATCCCGAATGGTTCTCGCAGCGAGCCGACGGCTCCATCGCGTATGCGGAGAATCCGCCCAAGAAGTACCAGGACATCTACCCCATTAACTTCGATCACGATCCTGAAGGCCTGTTCGAAGCGATCCACGACCTGTTCCGCCTGTGGATCGCACACGGCGTGAAGATTTTCCGAGTGGACAACCCGCACACCAAGCCAGTGAACTTCTGGAAACGCATGATGGACACGCTGCATCGCGAATATCCAGACGTGATCTGCCTGGCTGAAGCGTTCACTCGCCCCGCCATGATGCGCACGCTGGGTGCCGTCGGTTTTGACCAGTCCTACACGTACTTCGCGTGGCGTACCTATAAGAAGGAGATCGAAGAGTACCTCAAGGAAGTCTCCGAGCAGACACCGCACCTGATGCGCCCGACATTCTGGCCGACGACGCACGATATTTTGACGCCGCAGATGACCGAGGGTGGCACCGCCATGTTTGCAATCCGCGCGATTCTGGCCGCATGCGGCGCTCCGACGTGGGGCATCTACTCCGGCTACGAGCTGGTCGAATCGGTACCGCGCCCCGGTTTTGAAGAACAGATCAACAACGAGAAATACGAGTACCGTCCGCGCAGGTGGGAGGATGCGGAGCGCACGGGTATTCCTCAGTTGCTCACCCTGCTCAACACTGCACGAGGGCGACATCGTGCCCTGCAGCAGCTTCACCAGATCAGCATTCACCGTACATCCAACGACCAGTTGCTGTGCTTCTCACGGCACATTCCCGGACAGTTCACACCTGATGGGAACCCGGACACGGTGATCGTGGTGGTCTCACTGGATCCGCATCATGAAGTGTGGGGCTCTGTCGACCTCGATGTCAGCGCGCCCGGCATGGAGCTGCTCAACGCTGGCCACGGCGGCGGGTTGAACCTTGTCGATGAACTGGACGGCATGGAGTACCGCTGGGGTGCGTCGAATGTGGTGCGGCTGAGCCCGTGGACCCGCATCGGACACGTCTTTGGGGTTGAACAGCAACAGTAGAATGCACCGCGCGCCTCCAGGCGCCACGGCGCCCACCTACCGGGCATGAAATGCGTACACACCGTGCATCAGCGCGCCGTAACTGGCAGTATGATGCCATGACCGTTGATGATTCATCGCGCGCTGAACTGGATGCCGCACCTGACACGACGACCGCCACCTCCAGCCGCTACGCGCAACTCTCACCATTCCACAATATGACGGTGGACCAGCCACACGAGGATGAAGCCGCCCTCGTCCCTGTGGCCGACGACCCCAGTTGGTACCGCCACGCAGTCTTCTATGAGCTGCTGATCCACTCTTTCCAGGACTCCAACGGCGACGGCGTGGGTGACATTCCCGGCCTGATCTCGCGGCTCGACTACCTCAAGTGGCTCGGTATCGATGCAATCTGGCTGCCCCCGTTCTTTCCTTCCCCTCTGGCCGACGGCGGCTACGACATTTCCGACTACAAGGGCATCGACGAACGCTTCGGCACGATGGATGATTTCCGTGCCCTCGTGGAGGCCGCACATGAACGAGGCCTGCGCATCGTGCTGGACATGGTCATGAACCACACGTCCGACCAGCACCCGTGGTTCCAGTCCTCACGCTCCGACCCGAACGGACCGTACGGCGATTTCTACGTCTGGCGTGACCGACCCAACGAATACGCCGACGCGCGCATCATTTTCGTGGACTCGGAAGTATCGAACTGGACGTGGGATGAGGAGCGCCACCAGTTCTTCTGGCATCGTTTCTTCTCACACCAGCCGGACCTGAACTATGAAAACCCTGCGGTGCGCGAAGCCATGAAAGACGTGGTGCGTTTTTGGTGCACCACCGGTGTGGACGGCTTCAGGTTGGATGCCATCCCCTACCTGTTCGAAGAAGAAGGTACGAACTGCGAGAACCTCCCGGCCACGCACGAGTTCATCGCGGACCTGCGCGCAATGGTCGAAGAAGAGTTCCCCGGCACCGTCATGATTGCCGAGGCGAACCAGCCGCCTCACGAGGTTGTCGCCTACTTTGGAACCGATGAGGCACCCGAGTGCCATATCTGCTTTCACTTCCCGATCATGCCGCGCATTTTCGCCGCACTGCGCGAGGAATCCTCACACGGGCTGCGCGAAATCCTGGCTGCCACCCCTCCCCTGCCCAAGGGTGGCCAATGGGGTGTTTTCCTGCGCAATCATGATGAACTGACCCTGGAGATGGTCACGGACGAGGAACGCGCCAGGATGTATGAGTGGTACTGCCCTGAAGAGCGCATGCGTTCCAATGTCGGTATCCGCCGACGACTCATGCCGCTGCTGCATGCCTCGCGCCGGGAGGTCGAACTGGCCTACGCGCTGCTGCTGTCCTTGCCCGGTTCCCCGTTCCTGTTCTACGGCGATGAGATCGGTATGGGTGACAACGTGGATCTGCCTGACCGTTTCGGCGTGCGCACCCCGATGCAGTGGGATGACACGCCGACGATGGGCTTTTCCGATGCCCCGCAGGATCAGTGGTTCCTGCCGGGAATTTCATCACCGACCTATGACCAGCGCGCAGTGAACGTGGCCGAGCACGCCACCCGCCCGACCTCGATGCTGAACTGGACGCGCAAGATGCTGAACACGCGCCGCAAGCATGCGCCGTTCGGATTTGGTGACATGACGCTGCTGTGGTCCTCTGACGATGCTGTGCTCGCGTTCTTGCGCCGAGACGAATCCGAAACGATTCTGTGCGTCAACAACCTGTCCACCGAACCGCACTCCGCGAAGATCCACCTGCCTGGCATGGCCGGCTGGCATCTGTACGATCTTGGATCGGGCAACGCGTTCCCGGATGTGCGTGTCGATGAAACGGTGGACATCACGCTGCCGCGCCACGGCTTTTACTGGCTGGGCGTGACGTTCCTTGAACCAGAAAGTGAGGAAGAAGATGAGTAACGCACCGTCTTCCATTCAACTCCTGGAAGCGATCGCCCCGTGGCTCACGTCGAGGCGATGGTTCCCACGCACCAGCGACCGCACATTGCAGGTCATTGGCGAGCTCAATGCCGATTCAGGCTATCTGGAACCGCCGGGCACTCCGGAGTCCGATTCCGGTGATTTAGCGTCAGTTCGCCTGCTGATCATCCAGGCCGGCTCGCAACTGCTCAACGTCCCCCTCGTTGTCGTTGCGCAGGCCGGAGACGACGTTGCCGAAACGTTCGACGATCCTGCGACGGACGTTGACGAGGGCGACCCCATCGGATCGATTGGTGACCTGAGTATTCTGGACGGCGTGTCGGTGTGGGCATTTTGGGACACGTGGCTGGCGATGGGTCGTGCCGTTGGAACGGTAGATGCTGACACCGTTGAACGTATGCGCGACATGCGTGACCAGGTACAGGTGTATGGAGGCGAGCAGTCGAACACCTCGGTTATTTTCCGAGGTACCACAGACGAGACTCCTGGAATCATCGCGAAGGTGCTGCGCGTGCTCACGGAGGGTGCTCACCCGGATGTTGAGGTGCCCACCGCGCTGTGCAAGGCTGACTGGAACCACGTGCCACGCGTTTTCGGCTACGTTGCCGTCCCGGCACGCGTGCGTTCGTGGCCCAAGAAGGAATCGGAACTGTGTGTGGCGACCATTATCAGTGAGCTGGTACGCGATGGGCGCGACGGTTTCGTCTTCTTTGTCGATGGTGCCTCCCGCGGTGAAGATCTTACCGAGCAGGCACGTTCACTGGGTTCCGTGACAGCTCAGATGCATGAGATTCTGGCGAGGGCTCTGCCCACTGCTGACGGGCCGACGCCATCACAGATCGCTGCGCGGGTGCGCAACAACCTCGATGCTGCGCACGCTGAGGTCCCTGGCCTGACCGGCGAACTCGTGGATACATTGGGCCGCGAGCTGGACCAGCTCTCACAATGGGACGAGCCGCTTCAGGCGACCCGCATTCACGGCGACTACCACCTGGGGCAGACCCTGCTCAGCGATGATGGGTGGAAGATTCTGGACTTCGAGGGTGAGCCGCTGCGCCCCCTGGCCGAGCGCACCGCCCCTGACCTGCCGCTCAAGGACGTTGCCGGGATGCTGCGTTCCTTCGACTATGCGATGGCGCAGGCACGACGCCTTGCCGATGATGACTCAGCGATTGACGATGCCGTCGCTCACGAGTGGGTCAGCCAGCACCAGCGTGCGTTCCTTGAGGGGTATCACGCTGATTTCTCGGGTCGCGACGACGCACTCATGACTGCACTGATCATTGAGAAGGCAGCCTATGAGTCGATCTACGAACATAGGATGCGTCCAGACTGGCTGAGTATTCCCCTCGATGCGCTCACTGAACTGGCTGAGCGGTAAACCGGTCGACACGTGGAGCACATCGGACGGTCGTTTGTCGGAAAGAACGCCACGACCGTCCGAACGACCACGCCGTGACCGTGTGCATGGGAAAATGAGGTCATGAACGCCTCACCGATTCCTCAAGATCCAGACCTCCTTGATACAGTGGCACAGGGGCAGTACTACCTGCCTCATGCCGTGCTCGGAGCGCACCTCAGTAACGGGTCAGTGACGATCCGCACGGTGCATCATTTGGCCGACGCCGTCCAAATTGTCACGCCCGATCAAACAGTTGACGCTGTTCACGAACGCTCCGGCGTGTGGGTTGCCGTCCTTGAATGTGACGATATTCCCGACTACCGAGTGCGCGTGACCTACGGTGACCAGACGACACTGATGGACGACCCCTACCGTTTCCTGCCCACACTGGGCGAAATGGATATTTACCTCATTTCCGAGGGACGACACGAAGAACTGTGGAAAGTTCTGGGAGCACATCTGACTCACTACACCGGCCCGATGGGTGACGTCGAGGGCGTCGCATTTGCGGTATGGGCGCCCAACGCGTCTGCCGTGCGCGTCGTCGGCGACTTCAACTACTGGGACGGCACCGCCAGCGCAATGCGCTCACTGGGATCGTCCGGCGTGTGGGAGCTGTTCATCCCAGGTGTGGGCGTGGGAGCGCGCTACAAATTCGAGATCCGAGGGCCGGGCGGTAACTGGTTCCAAAAGGCTGATCCGATGGCACGTGCCACCGAGATTCCTCCGGCAACTGCCTCTGTTGTCACCGACCGTTTCCACAGGTGGGATGACGATGAGTGGATGGACAGGCGTGCTCACACCACCCCGCACACCGCTGCCATGTCAGTGTACGAAGTCCACATTGGATCCTGGAAACAGGGGCTGGGCTACCGTCAGCTCGCTGATGAGCTGATCGCTTACGTCACCGAAGCCGGTTTCACGCACGTCGAATTCATGCCGGTGGCTGAATATCCGTTCGGCGGTTCGTGGGGCTACCAGGTCACCTCGTACTACGCGCCGACCTCACGCTACGGCACGCCCGACGACTTCCGTTATCTGGTGGACCGCCTCCACCAGGCAGGTATCGGCGTCATCCTGGACTGGGTGCCAGCCCACTTCCCGAAGGATGACTGGGCGCTTGCCCGTTTCGACGGCACTCCCCTGTACGAGGATCCCGATCCGTTGCGTGGTGAACATCCGGATTGGGGAACGTACGTCTTCAACTTCGGGCGTCGGGAGGTGCGCAACTTCCTGGTTGCCAACGCGCTGTACTGGCTCGAGGAGTTCCACGTCGATGGCTTGCGTGTCGATGCGGTGGCCTCCATGCTGTATCTGGATTATTCACGCAAGGAAGGCCAGTGGCGGCCGAATCAGTACGGCGGTCGCGAACACCTGGAAGCCATCCAGTTCCTGCAGGAAGCCAACGCAACTGCCTACAGGCGTCACCCCGGCATCGTAATGGTGGCTGAAGAGTCAACAGCGTGGCCCGGCGTGACCGCGCCAACGTCAGGAGGCGGCCTGGGGTTCGGCATGAAGTGGAATATGGGCTGGATGAACGACACGCTGCGGTACATGCAGGAAGACCCTGTCAACCGTCGCTGGCACCACGGTGAACTCACGTTCTCGTTGGTGTACGCATTCTCCGAGAACTACATTCTGCCGCTGTCCCATGATGAGGTCGTTCACGGCAAAGGCTCGCTCGTTTCGAAGATGCCCGGTGATAAGTGGCAGAAGATGGCCTCGCTTCGCGCACTGTACGCCTACCAGTGGTCGCATCCTGGCAAACAACTGCTGTTCATGGGACAGGAATTTGGGCAGGAACAGGAATGGACCGAGCAGCACTCTCTGGATTGGTGGCTGCTCGATGACGATCTGCATTCCGGGTTGCTGTCGCTGGTGTCGGCTCTCAACAGGATCTATCGCAACGAGCCCGCACTGTGGGACGACGACTACACGGGCTTTGAGTGGATCGACGCGTCAGACGGCGATCACAACGTGATCTCCCATATCCGCAAGGGGATGGGCTCCGATCACAAGCAGCGCCTCCTTGTCTGCGTCACGAACTTTGCCGGCACGCCTCACGAGGGCTACCGCGTGGGACTGCCGTTCAGCGGCCAGTGGGAGGAAATCCTCAACACTGACAGCGAAGAGTTCGGCGGATCCGGTGTGATCAACATGGGGCCGGTCATCGCTGAAGATGTTCCATGGAACGGCCGGCCAGCATCGGCTGAGCTGCGCGTGCCGCCGCTGGGTGCGCTCTGGCTGCGTCCTGTCACATCTGAGAACTAGACACGGACGGCTGAGCGGACGGGCAGCAATTCCTGCCTGCTCGCTCAACCGCCCGTGAGATATGCGAGCAATGATGGAACTGATCAGCGGCGACATCACAACACTTGAGGTGGATGCCATTGTCAACGCTGCGAACTCGTCACTGCTGGGTGGTGGCGGCGTGGATGGGGCAATTCACCGCGGAGCTGGTCCCGACCTGCTCGCCGCCTGCAAGAAAGTGCGTGCCAGCCAGTTCCCTGATGGTCTTCCCGTGGGGCACGCTGTAGCGACTGAGGGTTTCAGACTGCCGGCGCGCTGGGTAATCCACACTGTCGGACCTAACCGGCATCGCGGGCAGACTGACCCGGATCTGCTACGCTCCTGCTTCACATCGAGTCTGCGGGTTGCCGAGGACATCGGTGCACGCTCCGTAGCGTTCCCTGCAATTTCAGCAGGAGTGTACGGCTGGGATATGGAACAGGTTGCGGGTATCGGCATTGAGGTGGCTCGCACCTATGAAAGCGAACAGGACGAGCACGCAATCAGGATCGTGTTCTGCTTATTTGATGACCGAGCCCTGCACGTATGGCGCAGCGTCGCCGGCGAGCACTAGACTGCCCCGACGCGCGGTCGAGCCGATTCGAGCTGCCTCAGGTGCGATCACCACACCAGCCTCTAGATCATGAGAGCGGTTGCCAGCCTGCGACGGGCAGCGTTGACTTCCGGTGAGGATCCGGCCACGCGGAACAAGTCCAGGATGCGTGTGCGCAGCTCTTCACGCCTGTCATCATCGGTGCTGTGCTCCAAAGCGCTGATCAGAACGTCGAAGGCCTGAGCATGCTGGCCGGCGTTAAACAGCTCATCAGCATGATCCAGGTCGTTATCCGCATTCCCAGCCGTGCCGCGCTCAAGCAGACGCACGCGCGCCAACTGGGCTTCGGCATCGTGGTCGCGCGCATTGCGCTCCACGATCTTCTCCCACGCCGCGATCGCGCCGTCGAGGTCACCTGATTCTTCCAGGTCCAACGCATGCTGGTGTTCAGGCGGTACGGGCGCCTTCACGTCCTCCCCGCTGACTGCGACGCGGCCCGTCACCCCCATCTGCTGGGCTGCCGTCAACAGTTCATCCAGGACCGGCACGACCTGTTCTTTAATCGCATTTCCCTGGAAGAGCGGGATCGGGCGCCCACCGATCAGTGCACACACCGTCGGCAAGGCCTGCACCTGAAGTGCGCGAGTGATGCCCGGAGCTTTCTCCACCTCGATCTTCACCAACTGGAAGGCGCCGCTCCTTTCGCGGACGATCCCCTCCAGCATGGACAGAACGGACGATGACTCCAAGGAGCGCGATGACCACAGTGCCATCAGCACAGGAACAGTGCGTGACGTTGCCATGATGTCCTCGAACTGAGCGTCATCGCAGTCGCGAATCAAAGGCACGTTCAGTTGCACCCCGGCATCACCGTCGGCAGGAGCGGCAGCAGGGACGCCCGAAGCGGACAGGTCAACGGCACCGTGAGAATCGGCGACCTGACGCTGCACGTGAGACTGTTCGGAGGCCTCCGCGCTGTGCGCTGCACGCGAGGCTGGTTCCCGCTGCGAATTGTGCTGCGCCATTGATGGATCACTCTCTGCCACTTATTCTCCTTCGGGTTTGGTTGAATCATCGCGCGTGACCTGCTCGATCACACGTTCAGCGCCGATGACGCGAGCTTTCTGATCGGATCCGGCCTGCGGCAGCTCAATCAAAACCGAGACCAGATATTTCGCAGATGCCGATCCGATAACCTTGGGGTCTCCCTCGTTAATAGCCGCAGGGGAGCCGCCCAGCTGCATGGTGGATCTGGCAACCGTGCGCTGGTAGGTGTGCGTCATTGCGAACGATGCGGACACGAGGGCTGATCCGTTGTTCAAGACGAGTCCTGAGATCGGCAATCCCTCCGTCTGTGCGTGAGCCGTGACGGTACCGGCGGCCTGCACGGATTGTCCGAGCGATGCGATCTCGTCGAAGTGCGAGCGCGCATACTCGTCTTCTGCGAACATGTCGGATCCGGCGGTGCCAGAATTGAGCATTTCGACATATTTTTCCACTGCTTCGCTGGGCGTCATGATGAAGCCGTCGGCATCGGCAGGTACGTATGCTGCACCCGTCTCCAGTGGGGCTGTCGTGAATTCTGAGCCGCCCAGAAGGCGCACCCAGTTCTCCAGTTCGTAATTGGAGCGCGCATCCTGCTGAGTGATGACGTAAACAATCGGCAGTTCCCCGTCCGAGCTTTGCTCGATGTCCAGGAACATTCGCGGCCACGTCGTTGAGTTGGTCGATGTCACCATTTCCCCGGTGAGACTCAGCTGCGGCACCGTGGTGTCCTTGGCTTTGGCGAGCACGAACTGTGCACCGCGCATGCGCAGAGCCGGGTCTTTGACGCGTCCGGACAGGGCTTCGGTCGTGCCCTCGTCACTGGCTTGGTCGAGTGCGGCCTGGATATGTCCGAGGATCGCGTTGATGCGGTTGGCATCCAGGTTGGCCGCACCGTTTGCGCCGGACGCTGGCTGTTCAGTGGCCGGTACTTCTATTTCTCCTGACGAGCAGGCGCTGACCATCGACAGTGATGCGAGCATCACCACGGCAGCGCAGATGCGGCGGCGTATCACTGTTCCTCCTTGGTCGATCCTGTTCCGTCACGATGCAGCCAGTTCGACATGATGGACGTCCATGCGCCCTTTTGGGAACGGCCAGTGTCCTGAGGTCGTTCGGCGTCAGCTTGTGTATCGTCACCCCGTGGATCGTCGCCGTCCTGTGAACGGTCGGTTCGGCTCGCGTGGCCAGTGCCGCTCACATGGTCGGCTTCGTTTTCCGCACGGTCGCCGTCTGTCTGACGTACGAGGGTGTCGCCGCTGTCTGCTTGGTGCGCCGACGGGACGATCGGGATGAGGCCAGTGTTGAATTCGTGGCCATCGATATTCACCGATTCTTCGCCTCGGGAGCGCGCTTCGCGTAATGCGCGTCGCGTCGGGAAGACCATCGGTACACGAGCCAAGGACATATCAATGACACCCGAATCGGTGGGGGCCGAATGTTCGACTGGTTCGGCTGGCTTTGCAGTCTCAGCCGGCTCAGCAAGCTCAGCCGGTTCTACAGCTTCCTCCGACTCAGCGGGTTCGGCAGCCTGTTTCTGTTCGACGAGGTCTTCAGCTTCGCCGTTCATGGCCGGCTCGACAGGTTCAGCGGATTCAGCAAGTTCTTCCGGCTCTTCCGCTTCTTCGTACTGGTCCGCCTCTTCGGAGCGTTTCACCTCTTCACAGTGATCGTGTTCTTCCCGGTGAGCTTGCTCCTCAGGCAAGCCGTCAGCTTCATCTGTCAGGTCGGCTACCGGGACCGGCTCGCTGACATCAAGCGACTCAGCCTCGTCTGCTTCATGGGTACCGTCCTCAGCTTGCGACACGTCACCCTCATCGTCTGCCTCGTCAGAGGCTTCCTCGGCGTCTGGCATCTGGGAGATGTCGATCGGGGCGGTGTCGGTGGTATCAGCCTGGTCACGAGACTTCAGCTCGTCGGCACGTGCCGCGCGGCGACGCTGGTTGCGCCAGATGATGACCGCCATGACTGCGGCGATCAGTGCCAGGACAATGGTCAAAAGCCACACGGCGATCGCTGCGATATTGGTGCGCTCAACCGGCCAAGTCAACGTCAATGTCGGGGCTTTCGAACCGTCTGTCGTGGCCAGTACGGACACCGTGTCAGGAACGGCTTTCAGTGTGAGCGACGCGCTCCCCTGGCCGGCTGCCTGATCCAACCACATGTCATTATCCAACGGGTTCGCAATCGAGGCCCCCGACTGAGCTTCTTCCTTGGCAGTCTGAGCTTCGGACTGTGCCTGGCCATCGGCCGTTGACTGAGGAGCAGCTGCGGATTGCTCGCCATCAGCCACATCCGACGATTGCGCCTGATTCGCATCCGTTTCCGCATGGTCGGTTACTTTCAGCTGTGTCATACCAGCTTCCAGGCCCACAACTTCGGTATAAGCCTCGTCACCGAGCCACCCGATCACATCAGGAGTGGATCCAACCACGACACTGACGGGCGTCGACGCATCGGCAGCTTCGACGGTCACTGTCACGTCTTCTGCTTTCAAAGGGAGCACACGCGCACGCGTCATCACATAGGGCTGATCTGGGTCAGCCTTGGCCTCAATGTGCTGTCCAGGTGCCCAAACGGTCAGTGTCAAAATGCCGATGATGCCAGCAACAAGAGCCACTGCTGCAAGGGCTAAAGCGCTGGCGTAACGTCTGATACCACTCACAGTGTCCGCTCCTCCGCAAAAATTCCTCGTATGCCATTCACAATACAGTGCCCGTTGATGTGAGCGCAGAACCGATGGTAATAATCCATCATATCGCAGAGTCGAAAAGGGCAGTGCCTGACGGGCTCACGAGACAGGCCCAACAAGTCAGGCTCAGAGGGGCCGAAGCCGGTGCTCCCAGCAATGCCGGTGCCAATGACGTCTGGCTTCCACCCCCTGATCCCATCCAAAGGGTGCTTCTTCGGGCCACGCGACCACATGAGGTGTGCCAGGAGCAATCGGATGGACACAACCAGGACACGTGTACGTCTTCTGCGATCCCGACACGTACGACACCTGATAGTGCAGCCCACCAGGCCCCTCGGCACTAAGCGGCATGGAGGCCAGACGACTCATATCGAGGCGCGGATGTTCGCCGCCCCAAGGTCGTTTTCGTGACCGTCTGCCCCGCCCCATGTCGTGATCGCTCCTCTGGCCGCCTACGTCGTCTTGCCGCTCTTACTTATTCCTATCGCACACGACACCCGCGCGCCACACGCGCAAGGGGTGCAGCTCAGAATCCAGACAGACCACGTCAGCACGCTTGCCGACTTCGAGTGCCCCCACCGTCTCATCGCCAAGGATTCTGGCACCTTGAGCAGATGCCATAAATACCGCATCGACCAGCGGAATTCCAGCGCCTACTGCGACGCGCACGCAATCGAGCAGGTGAGCTGTTCCACCGGCGATCGCTCCGCCATCAGTCAGACGAGCAATCCCATCAGTTACCGTCACAGCCTGAGGCCCAAGCTGGTAGCTGCCATCCGCCATTCCGGCAGCAGCCATCGCATCAGTGATGAAGACGCAGCGCGACCGTCCGAGAACCTCGTACACACAGCGCACCAGCGTGGGATTGACATGCACACCATCACAGATCATCTCCACGACCGCATCACCTCGCGCACCCGCTGCAAGGAACTCTGCAATGGAACCGGGATCGCGGTGGTGCATCGGCTTCATGCCGTTAAACAGGTGCGTCACCGTCGCCAGGGGACGTGTATGGTCCGGGTCTTTCAGCTGATCAGCGTAGCGTCCTCGGGCGTCCTCAAAGACGGCTCGAACGTCGTCCGGCTCTGCATCCGTATGCCCCCACGATGGCAGAGCACCCCCCTCGCGCAGTACTTCAGCCACTGATCCCTCACCGCTGGCGTGCGGTTTCTCCGGCGCCACGGTCATGGTCACCGCGTGCCCGCCAGCCACGTCCAGCAGTTCAGCTGTCAGCACGGGATCCGGGTCGCAGATGAACTGTGGGTCCTGCGCGCCACAGCGCTCATGAGACACGAACGGACCTTCAAAGTGGATTCCAGCCAGCTCCCCTCGATCGGCCAGCGTGGCGAGCATGGCAGCACGTTCCTTGAGGGTCTGCGCGTCAGCAGTCACCAGCGATGCAACAAGGGAGGTCGTCCCGTGAGCGCGGTGCTCGGTAACAGCCGTCATCGCTTGCTCGGGGGTCTGCGCGTTCGGGAACGATTCGCCACCACCGCCGTGGCAGTGCACGTCGACGAGGCCAGGGATGATGATGTCATCGCTCGGCTTCAGATCATTGAGTTGTTCACGAATTGACGAGGGGGCCTCCTGCGCCGCCGCATCACCGACCCAGATAATGGTGTCGCGGTCCCACGCCACTGCCCCATCGTCGATCACCGTATCCGGTGTGACGACCCGTCCTCGAAGAGCAACGAGTGAAGTGGATTGATCAGTCTGATCCGTCATGGTCTCTCTTTTCCTAGAACAGGCGAGATTCTGCGTCATCGACGCCTCGCATTGCGTCGTAGTCGAGTACGACTACTTGGATTCCTCTGTCTTCTGCCAGTGTGCGTGCCTGCCGCGTGACCTCCTGAGCAGCGAAAATGCCGCGAATGTCAGAAAGCAGGGGATCTCTGGCCAGTAGCGACAGGTAGCGAGTGAGCTGTTCCACTCCGTCGACGCCACCGCGTCGCTTCACCTCGATAGCGATGGGAACATTGTGTTCGTCGCGCACCAGCAGATCCACCGGCCCGATTGGCGTGGGATATTCTCTGCGAACCAGCGAGTATCCCGTTCCTAGGATCAAGGGCACCTGTTCAGCCAGCAGAGCCTGCAGGTGGGCTTCCACGCCGTCCTTAATGAGGCCTGGATCCACGCCGAGGTCCTCGTTGACGTCGTGGAGAACGTCGAAAATACGGATGAGCAGCTGGTCGTCAGACTTGGCGGCCTGAACAGTCCACACCTCGCTCACGCCTAGATCCGTTTCATCGGTGCTGGGCTCATCGATGCGCATATGGCACGGGGCGCTCATCCAGTTCAGCGGCTTATAGGAGCCGCCATCGGAGTGAACCAGGACCGAGCCGTCTGCCTTCAGCATGATGACGCGCGGGGCTTTGTCCAGGTGCGCGGTTAGCCGGCCTGAATAATCAACTGAACATGTTGCTACTACGATACGCACGAAAGTGTGCCTGCCTTTTTGCTCGTTTTAGTCGATGGACGATTGCGAGGAACGCGGAGGGCCAGATTCTGCCCATGACACCAGGCCGTTGTAACTGGATGCGGCCATCGCCACCTGCCAGCGATCATCACCGGAGACCAGATGCACCTCGATCATGGTTCCGTCAACAGAGCGAGTGTCGGGCGCTGAGACTTCAAGGGTACGTCGAGGCATTGAGAAAACCGGCCGCATGGAAAACCCCACCAGGCGGTACCAGGTGAGGGTTTCGACTCCGTAATGGGCGACTCCGGCTGTCCAGCCGGACTGAGAGTCTCGGCGCGCCCAGCATCTAAACGATCCCAGGTAGGTGTCCAGCCGGCGGGCACGCACATTGATATAGCCGACGATCAGCATAGCGATGACGGCGAGTATGACGATGAGCCACAGCGCCCACACCAACGCAGTGTTCATGATGCTGTAGCTCCTTCCATGCAGTAATATCGCCTACGTCCGTGATGAATGCTCATCACGGACGTAGTTCTCAGTGTTCTCAGGACTCCATGCCTTCTGCAACAACGGTGACAACGTCAGAATCCACGGAGACGAATCCGCCGGCTACCGGAAATGTCTTCGTGTCGTCGCCAATGGTGAGAATGACGGGACCTTCTTTCAATCTAGCCAACAATGGTTGACGATGAGGCAAAATGCCCAGCGAGCCGTCTTCGACTGGGACCTGCACATACTGCGCAGCTCCCTGCCAGGACAGGCCTCGCTTCGTCACGATTTTGACGCTCAGCGCCCCTGTCTCGGCCATCAGGATTCTGCCTCAAGTTCGTGCCACTTGCGCTCCAGATCCTCAATGCCGCCGATATTGAAGAATGCCTGCTCAGGAACCTTGTCGTAGTAGCCCTCGGCAATGCGCTTGAAGGCTTCGATGGTTTCTGACAGCGGAACGGTGGAGCCTGGCTGGCCGGTGAACTTTTCAGCCATATAGATGTTCTGTGACAGGAACTGTTCGATTCGACGTGCACGCGCAACCGTGACCTTGTCTTCCTCGGACAATTCGTCGACACCCAGAATGGCGATGATGTCCTGCAGCTCCTTGTTCTTCTGCAAGATGGCCTTGACGTGGATTGCCACATCGTAGTGTTCCTGGCCGATCGCAGCCGGGTCAAGCAGACGGCTGGTCGATGACAGCGGGTCAACCGCCGGGTACAGACCCTTCGACGCGATCTCACGGGACAGTTCCGTGGTCGCATCCAGGTGCGCGAACGTGGTAGCCGGCGCGGGGTCCGTGTAGTCATCGGCTGGCACGTAGATGGCCTGCAGCGAGGTAATGGAGTGACCACCGGCAGAGGTGATGCGCTCTTGAAGCTGGCCCATCTCGTCCGCCAGATTCGGCTGGTAACCCACGGCCGAGGGCATACGGCCCAGCAGGGTGGACACCTCGGAACCTGCCTGAGTGAAACGGAAGATGTTGTCGATGAACAGCAGCACGTCCTGGTTTTGTACATCGCGGAAGTATTCCGCCATCGTCAGGCCGGTCAGCGCGATACGCAACCTGGTCCCCGGCGGCTCGTCCATCTGGCCAAAGACCAGTGCGGTCTTGTCGAAGACGCCTGCATCAGCCATTTCGTGAATCAGGTCGTTGCCTTCACGGGTACGTTCGCCCACACCGGCGAACACGGACACGCCGCCGTGATCCTGAGCAACACGCTGAATCATTTCCTGAATCAGCACGGTCTTGCCCACGCCTGCGCCGCCGAACAGGCCGATCTTGCCGCCCTGCACATAGGGGGTAAGCAGGTCGATCACCTTGATGCCCGTTTCGAACATCTTGGTGCGTGGCTCAAGCTGATCGAATGCAGGTGGTTGACGGTGAATAGGCCAGCGCTCTGTGATTTCGAGCTGTTCGCCATCTTTGAGGTTGAGCGGTTCACCGATCACGTTGAAGACGTGTCCCTTGGTGACGTCACCGACCGGGACAGTGATGGGGCCGCCGGTGTCGCGCACGCGGGCACCGCGCACCAGACCGTCAGTCGGCTTGAGTGCGATTGTGCGAACCAGGTTGTCACCCAAGTGCTGTGCGACTTCCAGCGTCATGACGAATGATTCGGATCCTTCGCCCTGGTCAGGCAGCTCCACATCCACCTGCAGTGCGTTGTAGAGGGCCGGGATCCGGTCAGGCGGAAACTCGACGTCGACAACGGGGCCGACGACGCGGGCAACTCGGCCTTCGCCGGTTTCTGGTGATTCTGTCATGGTCATCTTCTCCATCATGTGGGCTCAGCCGTTAGCCAAGGCGTCGGCCCCGCCCACGATCTCACTAATTTCCTGCGTGATCTCCGCCTGGCGGGCCGAATTCGCCAAACGCGTGTACTTCGTAATCAATTCTTCAGCGTTGTCGGTTGCCGTGTGCATCGCTCGCTGACGCGACGCCAGTTCCGATGCGGCGGCTTGAAGCAGAACGTTGCGGATGCGGCTTTCCACATAAAGAGGCAGCAAAGCATCGAGGACGTCGCGCGCAGACGGGATGAATTCGTATTCAGGGAAAAGCAGTGATCCGTCGTCCTTTACCGGATCGACTTCATTTGTCTCGCCTTCACCATAGGCATCCACGACAGTCAGCGGCAGCATCTGCCTGACCTGAGGAATCTGACTCATCATGTTCCGGAATCGCGTGTAGACCAGGTGAACCTCGGACACGCCGGTCATCCTGTCCTCATCCAGGAACCGCTTCAGCAGTTCCTCGGCGATGCTGTGCGTCATCTCCAGGCTGGGTTCGTCCGATTCACCTTCCCACGAACGCTCGATCTCAGCGCCACGGAAGCTGAAGTAATTCTTGGCGCGACGCCCGCAGGTATAGAGGATCGGGGTCTTCCCTTCTTCGCGCAGCGTGGTGATCAGGTGCTCTGTTTCACGCAGAATTGTCGCTGAATAGGCACCCGCCATGCCTCGGTCAGAAGCGACCACCAGCACGGCCACGCGAGGCGTGTCGTTTCGCACGTCGGTCAGCGGGTGCCCCATATCCGTGTGGATGGCAACTGAGGCCACAGCCTGCGTGATCGCCTGCTCGTAGGGTCCCACTTCGGTCGCATCGCGACGCGCCGCGCCGATCCTGGAGGCTGCAATCATCTCCATGGCGCGGAAGACCTTGCTCAGCGTTTGCGTAGACGCAATGCGCTGCTTGTAGATCCTCTGCTGACCAGCCATCGATCAGGCCTTCTTCTCACGGCGACGACGGACAATCTCTTCACGTGAATGTTCAGCTTCAACCTCGCCGTCCTCCAGGTTCTCACCTGGCTGAGCGCTCAGCCACTGCTGCGTGAACTTCTCTGCGGCCTCACGCAGAGCATTCTCCGTGTCATCATCCAGCACGCCAGTCTCGCGGATCGTGGTCAGCACGTCGGAGTGTGAGCGCAGGTAGTCCAGAAGCTGATGCTCATAGGAACTCACGTCAGACACGTCCAGCTCGTCGAGGTAGCCGTGCGTACCCACCCAGATCGATGCGACCTGTTCTTCCACGGGGTACGGCGTGGACTGCGGCTGCTTGAGCAGTTCCATCAGACGCTCACCACGAGTCAACTGCGAACGGGTCGTGGCGTCAAGGTCGGAAGCGAACATTGCGAACGCCGCCATCGAACGGTACTGGGCCAGCGTCAGTTTCAGCGTGCCCGCCACTTTCTTCATGGCCTTGATCTGAGCGTCGCCACCCACGCGGGACACCGAGATACCGACGTCGACTGCAGGGCGCTGGTTCGAGTTGAACAGATTCGACTGCAGGAAGATCTGGCCGTCGGTGATTGAAATGACGTTGGTCGGAATGTAGGCCGATACGTCGTTCGCTTTCGTTTCGATGATGGGAAGACCCGTCATCGATCCGCCGCCCAGTTCATCGGAGAGTTTGGCGCAACGTTCGAGCAGACGTGAATGCAGGTAGAACACGTCGCCGGGGTATGCTTCACGCCCCGGTGGGCGACGCAGCAGAAGGGACACGGCTCGGTAGGCCTCGGCCTGCTTGGACAGGTCATCGAACACGATGAGGACGTGCTTGCCCTCGTACATCCAGTGCTGTCCGATAGCGGATCCGGTGTAGGGCGCAAGGTACTTAAAGCCTGCGGGGTCGGATGCCGGTGAGGCAATGATGGTGGTGTAGTCCATCGCCCCGTTTTCTTCCAGTGTGGAGCGCACCGATGCGATCGTCGAACCCTTCTGGCCAACCGCCACGTAGATGCAGCGCACCTGCTTGCTCGGATCGCCCGACAGCCAGTTATCACGCTGGTTCATGATCGTGTCGATCGCGATGGTGGTCTTACCTGTCTGACGGTCACCGATGATCAGCTGACGCTGGCCACGTCCGATCGGAATCATCGAGTCGATAGCTTTCAGACCGGTCTGGAGCGCCTCGTGGACCGAACGACGCATCATCACGCCGGGTGCCTGAAGTTCGAGGGCGCGTCGACCCGTCAGATCCTGGATCTCGCCCAGACCGTCGATCGGATTGCCGAGGGGGTCAACGGTGCGCCCCAGGTATCCGTCACCAACCGGCACAGACAGAACGTCACCTGTGCGGTGAACCGGCTGGCCTTCTTCAATGCCGCTGAAATCACCCAGCAGAACGGCACCAATTTCGCGCACGTCGAGGTTCATGGCCACGCCAAGCGTGCCGTCTTCAAAGCGAAGAAGCTCGTTTGCCATTGCACCGGGCAGGCCTTCCACGCGGGCAATGCCGTCGGCCGTTTCGGTGACGTGTCCGACTTCTTCGACTGCCGCTTGAGTGGGCTTGTAGGAGTCCACAAAAGAATCGAGAGCCGAGCGGATCTCTTCGGAGCTAATCGAGAGTTCAGCCATTGAGCGTTTCCTTTGTCTGTGTATTGTGGTGCGCCTTCATCTATCAGTGCGCGAGGGATTGGTGCAACTGTCGTAGTCGCGTTGCTATCGATGAATCTATGACGAGGTCGCCGGAGATGATTCGGAATCCTCCGATCAGGGAGGGATCGTATGTCATGTCGATGCTGACCGTTTCGCCCAGTTTCTCGTTGAGCATCGTCTGGAGGCGATGCATCTGAGTATCTGTCAACGGGCCGGCACTGATGACGGACACCAGGTTTTCATCTTTCAGGGACGCTGCGTCCTGCGCGATATGGCGCAGATGCGACATCAGCTGTCCTTTGTTGAGCCGTCCGACCTGGCGGCGCACAATCCGCAGAGTCCATGCGCTGACGTGAGGTCCGAAAATCTTTTCCGCCAGAGCTGCCCGATCGTCAGATGATCCACGCCCCAGCACCGACAGCTGCGTGCGCAGCTCCCGGTTGGACAGGAGGACCTGGTGAATGTCGGACAATTCGGAAAGAACCCGGTCCAAGCCGTCATGAGACTTCGCGTCACGCAGAAGAGCGTGAATACCCACCTGCTCCAGACCCTCGATAATGTCACTGGACGATGACCACTCGCCCTCAACGAGAGTGTGAATCACCTCGAGCGTCTGAGAGGTGACCGTGGCGGCGAACAAGTCGTCAGCCAGACGCACCTTGTCCTCACGAGCGCGCGCCGGATCGGTCAATGAGCGACCCAAGCGTGAATCGTCCCTGACCATATCTGCGATAGCGAAGAGCTCTTCCGCCACACGCAGTCCCTGGTCAGTTTCAGAGAACGTGGGCGACAAGATGCGCGACACAACTGACTGTGCGGCATCGACACTCATGCGGCTTGATCTGCGCATTATGCGTTCGTTCCTTGCGGCTGTGCGGAGGTCGACGCAGGTGTGCTCAACGACATGTCATCAAGGTCATCGAGGAAGCGGTCCATCACCCGATGTGACAGATCCTGATCCCTGAGCTGCTCAGAGACGATGCGTTCGGCCAGCTGGGTTGCCAGCTCACCAATGTCCGAGCGCAGCGAAACCACTGCTGACTGGCGTTCAGCCTGAATCTGGCGCTGAGCGTTCTCCTGAATGCGGGCGGCTTCTTCCTGGGCGGATTCGCGAGCCTGAGACTTGATGCGTTTCGCGTCAGCATTTGCCTGCTCGCGAATGGAATGAGCCTCAACGTTGGCCTGCGCCAACGCCTCTTCGCGTTCGCGTTCAGCAAGTGCACGGTCTTCACGTGCCTGTTCAGCAGCATGCAGACCGGCCTCGATGCGCTCCTCGCGCTCATCCATCATCGCGTAGATGCGGGGAAGAGCGAACTTGCCGATGACAAGCCAGATTCCCAGCAAAATGATGGCAGACAGAAAGACTTCGGCCACTGGTGGGACGAGGACGCTCGTCCCAGCCGCCGCATCTCCTGCTTCTTGCATTGGCAACATGAATATCACTGAACGACGAAGGGCATTGCGAAGCCGATCAAGGCGAGGGCTTCGACAAGTGCGGCACCGATGATCATGTTGGTGAACAGACGGCCGGCAACCTCAGGCTGACGGGCGGTTGCTTCCTGGGTCTTGCCCACCAGCATGCCAATACCCAAACCAGGTCCGAGGGTTGCAATTCCGTAGCCGATGTAGGCGATTGTTCCGGTCATGGATTCTTCCTTTTCTGTGTGTGTGCCAAGCGGCTGTGTATTTGACTAATGGGATTCCACCGACAACTTGATGTAGACAGCAGTCAGCGTGGCAAAAATGTAGGCCTGCAGGAAGGCGACGAAGATCTCGAAAAGCGTCATTGCAATGGCTGCCGCGAATGTGGCGACCGCCAGAGCCTTGAGCGAGCCTGCCGCCGCCAGCAGGGCTGACGTCCCGAAGAACGTCAATGCGAGCAACAGGTGTCCCGACATCATGTTGCACAGGAGTCGGACCGCCAGCGTTGCAGGGCGGACAATGAATGTTGAGAAAAACTCGATGGGAGTGATCAGCAGGTAAACCGGCTTAGGGAGTCCCTTCGGCAAGAGCTGCTCAGCAAAGAACGTGCCGACACCGCGGGTACGGATACCCGCCCAGATGAACGACACGTAGGAGAAGATTGCGAACACCAGCGGCACAGCGATTACCGACGAGGCGGCAATGTTGATACCGGGAACGATGCCGGTGATGTTCATTGCGATCACGCCGAAGAAAAAGACGCCGATCAGTGGCGCGTACTGTCGCCCTCGCTTCTCCCCCAACATCGGGATGGAGATCGAATCGCGGATAAACAGGGCGCATGCTTCAATCAGTTGCTGGAAGCGAGTGGGGACGATCTTCGCCCTCATTGCGCCCGCAGCAAACAGAGCGCAGATCAGCACCGCAGCAATGATGCGTGCCAGTGTCAGGCGGTTGACCACCGTACCGTGTTCAGGTCCGAACAGCGATGGCGGGAAGAAATCTGTCACACCGGGACTGTGGGGATGGCTGCGCAGCGCAGGAATAGCTGTCAGAGCTATCAGAAGAACCAGACCTGCCGTGACAATCCAGTACCAGAGCGGAAGGTTACGTCGCCTGGGCTCAGCGGAGCGTGACGTGACCTGTGTGGACACCTGGGTCGTTGACATCGCCGAGGACGGCCTCCTTTCGATCCGCATGCACTGCGCTACAGGCTAGCCGACACGTGGTGTCACGAGCGTTGCAGCGTCCCTACTCTAACAGGGTTCAGACCCTCTTTAGTGCCAAAACTACCTGATACGCGGGACAAACGTCACATTGAGGTGTCAGCACCCGGATCGTGCTCACCTAACCGCGTGCGGGAGTAGTCGCGAGTTTGCGCCACTTGACCGGATTGCGTCGCAGCTGGGACCACCGTGGGGGTGCGCGTACGCATCAAAATCACGAGTTCAATCACCATCAATGAGAGGATTGTCACGATTACCGTCATCGCGACAACGCGGTGATTGAGCCCCAGGGGGCGCGATGCCAAGAGCGCGACCGCCACTGCCACAAGCTTGAGCAAATATCCCCCGCCGATCCACGCCAGGAACAGATTCGGTCCCTGCGCGACCATGCGTGGCAGTGCAACGAATTCGGCGGCGCACAGGACTGCCACAACCAGGATGCTGACCAGCGCGGTCGCCCAGCCGACCGTTGACATCAACGCCCAGCACACCAGGATCCCGCCTGTCATCACGACGCCTGCAAGCACTATGAACCGGCGCAGCGCTGTCATGGCGTGATTCATCGCTGGCTGAGTAGCTGCGCGGGTGGGCGTGTGGTCATTGTCGAGTGACATGGCTACCTTTCGGATCTCGGGTCGGGCGCATCTGCCTCGGACTGTGGCGGGCGTGCGCGCGCTGATATCTTCCACGGGAATTCAGATGCGGTCAGGATCGTGGCTAGGACAATCAGCGGCACAAAAATCATCACTGTCCGGTTCCATTCAACCAGCAGCAAGGACAATGCGGCAGTCGAAATGATCGCCGTCCATAAATACAAAATCATGACAACGGCGCGATGGGAACGTCCTCGTGCCAATAGGCGATCGTGGAAGTGGGAGCGGTCGGCGTGGAATGGGCTCTTCCCACGCATCATGCGTCGAACTGCCGTCACCATCAGATCTCCGATGGGGACGACGATCACAGCCAGGGGCAAAATAATCGGCATGAGACCGGCGATGATCTGGCTTCGCTCCAGCACGTTGGGGTCGATCTGACCGGTGACGATGACACCGGAGGCAGCCAGAATCAATCCCAGCGTCTCAGCTCCCCCGCCCATCATGATGGACGAGGGGTGATAGTTGTACCACAAGAACCCGGCGCAGATCCCGACCAGTGCAATCACGATCAGTGACGCGGTTGTCGCATATGACTGTGCACCAAGCTGGCGTGACAGCAGGTAGGAATACCCGAAGAACACGGCCGCACCAATCCCCACGACTCCGGCCGCCAGACCGTCCAGACCGTCAATGAAGTTCACGGCGTTGATGATGCCGACCATGACGAACACGGTGGCAATCAGCGACAACCGTGACGACCCGATCGTGATGCCGAAGATGGGAAATGAAACGAGTTGAACACCCTGGAGTGCCATGAGACCGGCGATCAGGATCTGTCCGGTCAGTTTGGTCAGCCAGTCCAGCTCCAGCAGGTCATCGAGCACGCCCAGCACGCACATGGCTGCAGCACCTGCCATCACTGCCCACGGGATGCTGGTCGAATACACGGGCGCCATGTACGGGATTCGTGAGCCGATCAGCAAAGTGATGAGCAGACCGACGGTCATGGCGATGCCACCCAGTCGCGGTATCGGTGTGACCTGAATATCGCGTTCACGCAGCTTCGGCACAATCCCCCACCGCAGACACGCCCATCGCACCAGCGGCGTCATAATCGCGGTGACACCACTGGCTATGAGCATGAGCAGCAGGTAGACCTTCATCGGTGGCGGCCTCTACTTGTCCTCAGGACTTTTAAAAGTGCAGCCCGCTGTATCTTCCAGGTCGCGCGGGTCGATGACGCCCAGGCGGATCAGTGTGGGCTGCTCCGTGGCCATATTGATGATCGTCGAGGGAGTCGCCCCCGCCGTTGGACCACCGTCAATATACAGGTCGACGTGATCCTCGAACGAGGCAGCGGCCGCCTCAACACTGGTGGCGGGAGGCTCGCCCGTCAGATTCGCTGATGTGACGGCCATTGGACCGCATTCGCGCAAAATCGACAGCGCCACCTCACTATCAGGCATGCGCAGTGCGATCGTGCCGCCCGTGTCGCCCAGATCCCAGCCCAGGTCGGGGTGGGCGCGGACGATCAGCGTCAAGCCTCCAGGCCAGAACCGTCGCGCCAGTAAACGCGTGCTCTCACTGATGTCAGTGCCAAGCACGTCCAGCGCTTCATTATCTGCGACCAGAACCGGCGGTGGTTTGGAGCGTCCTCGCCCCTTGGCGTGTTGAACAGCTTCGACGGCGGCAGGGTCGTGTGCGGTTGCGCCGATCCCGTAGACCGTGTCGGTCGGCATGACGATGAGGCCACCACGGTTGACACACGTGCGGATGCGCTGCAGATCCTGCGCTGAGATGCCATGTGAACAGTGAAGAATAGTCGAATGTGCCACGCGGCTATTGTTCCACGACGGGGGCGGTTGCGATAACCATGCGGGGCCGTCCCGTCAAATCCGGTGCCGTATGCACATTCGTGAAGCCCTGAGCTGTAGCGTATGCCACCAGATCCTCTGCCTGAGATTCGGCGTGCTCCATAACGAGTGTGCCGCCCGGAGCCAGCAGGGCGCGCGCCCGGGTCATGATGCCACGTGGGATCACCAGCCCATCTTCTCCCCCGCCATACAAGGCACGCGGCGGGTCCAGTTGCGCTTCGCGTTGCGTAGGGTGGGCGCTGCCGGGAACATACGGCGGGTTCGACACGACAACGTCGGCCCTCCCCTCGTATTCGACGAGGGCGGATAATGCATCGGCGCGTACCAGATGAACGCGCACCGGCTCGATGTCAGCGATATTGCGAGCGGCAAGCTGACAGGCAGCCTCGTCAATCTCCACGGCAAGAACGCGCGAGGCGGGTACCTCGGTGGCAACCGCAAGTGCGATGGCTCCCGACCCTGTACACAGGTCCACCACCACAGGCTCATCCGCACTGCAGGTTCGCGCCGCGTCAATGGCGTGCTGCGCGACCATTTCGGTTTCGGGTCGAACAACGAATACGCCGGGCTCTGCGCGCAGGGTGAGCATCCGAAAATACATGCGACCTGTGATGTGCTGCAGAGGAATGCTGGTGCGCCTCGATGCGATGGCGCAGCGGTAGCGTTCTGCTGCGCGCGCGCCCACCTGGTCCGGGGCGCTCACGAGGCTGTCACAGCCCAGTACCCATTCCAGCAGCTCACGGGCATCCTGGTCGGCGTGTGCTCCCTCCAGGTTGACTGCTTGAAGGGCGCGTCTGCCCCACGCGAACAATTCGCGTGGCGTATAGGTTGCTGAACGCGGCAGCACCAGCTGCTCGTTCAGTGCCCTATTCATCGCCCGCTTTGCCCAGGCGCGCTGCCTCGTCAGCGTCGATCGCTGACTGGATGACAGGATCCAGGGAGCCGGACAACACCTGGTCAAGGTTGTAGGCCTTGAAACCGGTGCGATGGTCAGAGATGCGGTTTTCCGGGAAATTGTAGGTGCGGATGCGCTCCGAGCGGTCAACGGTGCGTACCTGAGACAGGCGCTGTGCGCTGGCTTCAGCCTCACGCTTGGCCCTGGCTTCAGCAGCAAGTCTGGATGCCAGCACGCGCATAGCTGCGATACGGTTTTGCAGCTGCGATTTCTCATTTTGCATCGACACGACGATGCCGGTCGGAATGTGAGTGATGCGCACAGCCGAGTCCGTCGTGTTCACTGACTGTCCGCCAGGCCCTGACGAACGGTAGACGTCGATGCGCAGATCGTTCTGGTCGATTTCAACTTCGTCATCTTCTTCAACTTCCGGCATGACGAATACGCCGGCAGCAGAGGTGTGGATTCGTCCCTGCGATTCGGTGACAGGAATGCGTTGGACGCGGTGAACGCCACCCTCGTACTTGAGATGAGCCCACACGCCTTCTTCCGGGCTGGGTGTGCCTTTGGCGCGGATCGCCATCGTGATGTCCTTGAAGCCGCCCAGCTCGGTGGGCGTGGAGGACAGTTCGGTGACCGACCATCCCTTCGTGGTGGCGTAGCGCTCGTACATACGTGCCAGGTCTGCTGCGAACAGGGCGGATTCTTCGCCGCCTTCACCGCTCTTGACTTCCAGGATCACATCGAGCGCGTCGTCAGGGTCGCGCGGCGTCAGAATATCGACGAGGGCATCGTGCGCCTGGCGGGTCTGTTCCTCCAGGCTTGTCACCTCATCCGCGAATGAGGGATCCTCCTCAGCGAGTTCGCGAGCTGCTTCCATATCATCAGTGGCTGCGCAGTAGCGCTGGTAAGCCTCGGCAACACGGTTCAGTTCGGCGTAGCGCCGCCCCACTTTACGAGCCTTTGCCTGATCGTTGTGCAGTGCAGGATCTGCCATTTGCTGCTCGACACTATGGTGCTCTTCGAGCAGTGCCTGCAGCGTCGGGAATTCATCTGCGTGTGATGCCGATGCCATGCGAGCTCCTCCGATTGTGGCGAAAAGATGTGCGATACAAAGACGCCGGTGCCCTGACGGGTCACCGGCGCTGAAGTCAAACGCTACTTGCTGCGTTTGCCGTAACGGGCTTCGAAGCGAGCCACGCGGCCACCAGTATCCATAATCTTCTGCTTACCCGTGTAGAACGGGTGGCACTGGGAGCACACGTCCACGCGCATCTGACCCGACGTAATCGTCGAGCGTGTTTCAAACGAGTTGCCGCATGTGCACGTCACCGTGGTGGGAACGTATTCGGGGTGGATACCCTTTTTCATGGTTTTCTCCTTACGGGATTCGAGGACGCCGGGTCCGCATGCGCAATCATCGACATCGCGCATTACGCGGTGAACCGGAACCGAGTTGCAATTGTGCCACTTTCCGGCCGATAGATCCAGATGATGTACCGGCGGTGCAGGTGAGATTACCC
>OLKB01000017.1_pt1 | contig 66474 bp, 74 predicted proteins | sample 1601621 | NCBI WGS metagenome assembly OLKB01 (sample SAMN04436978, study PRJEB24849) | human gut metagenome | biome: human gut; feature: NICU; material: stool | host: Homo sapiens | place: USA: Saint Louis, MO | collected 2010-08-06 | reverse complement strand
CAAAACAGTATTTTTCCAAGGCATCTCAACCATTAAATAGGCAAGAACACCTGTAACCGCGAAAGCCACTACCCCAAGAGCGAGTGTAATCAGAAAATTTAAATTAACGAGTTCGTTTCTACTGATAGGTCCGGCAAGAATCGTTCGGTGCACCTTGGATTCAGCATCACGAGCAAAGGTGGCCGTAAAATAAAGCATTCCAATCATGCCAAAGATGAACGGAAAGATAATCAACTGGTTCGCATATATTCCTAGAGCGCAGGTTACGACTAGCACCAAACCTAAAACAGCTATGTACGTACGATTGGCAATAAGATCTTTATAAAAAGCGGCCCTCACTGATCCTCTCCTTTAATCGTGTAAACCATGATGTCCTCAATCGTCGGTCTAGTAGCTTGTACACCAGCAGGAACGGCCCCGGTGCGCACGATGACTTCTTGACCAAAATCATGACGGCGACGCCCTAATACTTGCGCGGAGTCAAGCTGGTTTGCTTCTTCATTGGTCAACGCCGCGATTCGCCAAGAATCTAAAAGTTCGTCTTTTTGTTCCATGAACTTCAATTTACCCTCACGGATGAAAGCCACGTAGTCAGCGGCTTTTTCAATATCAGAAACAATGTGGGACGAAAACAGGATCGAATGGGTTGGATCTTCGATAAATTCGAGCATAATATCAAGCACTTCATCACGAATCACCGGATCTAGACCACTGGTAGCCTCATCAAAAATCAGCAAATCCGCTGCATGGGAAAGCGCCATCGCTAACCCCAGCTTCATCCGCATACCACGAGAAAGGTCACCAACTCGCTTAGACGAAGCGAGATCAAAACGTTGCTGATAACTAGCGTATGTTTCTGATTCCCAACTCTTGTACAGGCGCTTGCCAAGCTCGCCAGCATTCTTAACAGTAAAACTATCTGGCAGGCTAATATCGTCAAAAACTACCCCCACCCGCTCATGCGCTTGTGGGTTACCCATACCTGTGGGCTGCCCTAGCAGATCTATTGTGCCGGCATCGGGGTGAGCAAGACCTAAAATCAAACGCAGCGTCGTAGATTTACCAGCACCGTTCTCGCCCACGAAACCCACAATTGCCCCCTGGGGAACTTCAAGGTTAAGCGGACCGAGCGTGAAACCTGGATACTTTTTCACTAGTCCGTTGATTTCAATCACATTCATCGGAACCTCCTAATAAATCAATAAGCTCTTTCAAGTCAGAAACAGACAAGCCAGCAGCCCGAGCGGAGGCGAGGGCGGATCTCAAATGCTCTTCGACTTTCTTACGCCGCTCTTCCTTGAGTAATTCAGTGTTTTTAGAAGCAACAAAACTGCCCCGCCCCTGCACAGAATCAATGAAGCCTTCTAGCTCTAGCTCGTCATAGGCACGCTTGGTAGTAATCACCGACACGCGAAGCTGAGACGCCAACCGGCGGATCGACGGCAGCTTGTCGCCGGGCGCTACCTGATCGTTGATTATTGCCGCCTTGAGCTGATTCTTAATCTGAGCGTAAATCGGATCAGAACTTGCATTACTAACAATGATATCCACGAACACCTCCTAGTGTTTATAGTGTACATGAACACTAGGAGGAATTAGGTAGAACACTCCACATTCAGAGAAACATTTCAAACGCCATAACGCTCAACAGCGAAAACACGATACTGGGTAACGCAAAACCCAAACCCGCTAACGCAGGTGATTTTTCACACCCCCCTAAGCGATACTCGCTAACGCAAAAGGGTACTTATCAGACCTGATGTCCTAGCGGAAAAGTAGTTGCTAGACTTTTAGACACGCGGTAGTATGTTATGCAAGGAACATGGTTAAGCAAGGAGGAGCTGGTGTCTGAGTCACAGTTACGCAAGGGCGCTGTTGAACTGATTGTCCTTGGATTGCTTTCGTCTCGTCCTTCTTACGGGGGGCAGCTTGTAGAGCGTTTTCGTGAGGAAGCGGGGTTGGAGATTTCGACGGGTACGTTATATCCACTGCTTGCGCGGCTACGTAAAACAGGGTTGGTAGTTACAGCTTGGCAGGAGTCTCCGGTAGGACCACCGAGGAAGATTTATAAGCTCGCAAAACCTGGGAAGAATCGCTTATTGCAGATGCGCCGCGAGTGGGAGGCGCTTGATTGTGCTGTGAAGCGAACAACGCAGAAAGGAATACGGTAATGAAGTGGTTCGGTAAAGACGCAGAAGGGCAGGCGCGAGTTTTGGGGATACCTGTCTCCGGAGTGTGGTTGGGGCGCTCTGATGCTGCGCTGGATGGTTTTGAACCAGAGAATCCGCGCTTGTTCATTCCTCGAAAATACGGACTGGGTTGGGACATTAATCTGGGTGCTATTGGTGTGCGTTTAGGGCTAATTCGACCCGATGATTCTCTACCGGACTTGGCCAGCTACGTTCCCACTAGTCTAAAGCGCGGCATTAAGCTCACCACTATTGCTGGCGGGATTGGGGTTGGGTTCTTGGCGATACTACTCAGTCGCAAGGAGCAGGTTCTCCTCCAGCGCTCAACACGCGGAGCGTCTGAAAAATTTATTACCGGCAAGCAGGCTGCGCTAGCTCCAGTGGTTTTAACGACCGTTGCAGCACTAGCGCCACAGATCTTCCGACGCGATGACCCAGAATCCGAAGATGCCGTACGTTTGGCCAATCACGCTGATCTGATGGGCGTTGAAGCCATGTCCATAGCCTGGCTTGCAGCAATGCGCCGGGCTGGCGACAAGCGGAAAATGACCCGCCGGTCGGTGATGCCCATTGTTGCTTTATGGCCCCTCGTTGCTGGCGCTTGCCAACTCGCTTATGTAAAAACCGCGTTAACCAGGGTAAAAACCCGGCTACATAATTCAGGAGACAAGCAATGAACCCTATAGATAAACTGTTGGATCTGCCGACCCCAGCATTAATAGGAGTTTGCATCCTTATAGGAGTGCAACTGATAGCGGTGGTCTGGTCTTTGATTTGCTTGCTGCGCGATAAGCGAACTCACATTGCCGGCTTAAATCGCCTAGTGTGGCTCTTGGTTATCCTCTTTGGCCAAGTGATTGGGCCAATCGTCTTTTTGGTTATGTACTTTCACGAACAAAGACAGCTTAAGGTACAGCGTGAATATGAACAGAAAGCTACAGCCAAACATCACCAGCTTGATGCGAGTTCAGTGGTAAGCAAGCTGTATCCGAAGGAATGAACATGGATTTAGCAGTCTGTACTAAAGATTTGTCCAAAACCTTCGGTAAGCACCAAGTACTAACCAACATAAACCTTCGAGTTCCTACCGGCTCCTGTTATGGGTTTGTGGGAGCGAACGGGGCTGGCAAAACCACCACCATGAGGATCCTTGCAGGACTGGCCGGAGCCAGTAGTGGCAGCGCCACCGTGCTGGGAGTTAGCCGGGGCAAACTTCCGGTCAAACCGATCCCTGGCGTGTCTTACCTGACTGATGTCCCCCAGATTAGCCCCTGGCTTAAAGCAAAGGATGCACTCATCACTCTCGCCCGCCTTGGTGGAATCTCCCCAGACCTTGCAGCCGAAAGAAGCGACGAACTACTCAATCTGGTTAACCTCGACAAAGCCCCCGGAAGAATCGGCTCCTTTTCTAGAGGCATGAAGCAACGGATGGGAATAGCCGCAGCACTCGTTACCGCCCCGAAACTACTACTGATAGACGAACCAACCAGCGCTCTTGACCCAATCGGGCGAGCAGATGTCCTGGGGCTACTACGCGAGTTAACCGGGCAGGTAACGATAGTATTTTCCTCCCACATCCTCACCGATGTTGCAAAGGTCTCTACCCACGTGGGGATCTTGCATCGCGGTAGCCTGCTCGCTCAAGGCCAGTTAGGCGAGCTAGTCAATCAGCAAACTAAACACGTTACCCTTGATGTCACGGTGCGTTCAGACGTTGCCACCGCCGTGGCTAAGGCTATCTATAGCCTCGATTCTGCCGCAAAGATTCACCCCACCTTTACCGGCTTAGATGAACTTTTCACCAAACTAACTAAGGACGGCGGTAAAAAATCGTGAATACCTCGAGTTTCAGATTGATCTGGCGCTATCAAGCTGTCTGGCTTCTACGCTCCTATGGGACATGGATTATAGGTGGGGTATTCGTTATCCTTGCTCTCACCCAAGGATTGTTTACCCAATACACGCCGCGAATCATCAGATTTCTGGCCGGATCAGAAGTAACCACGCTAATACAGTCACTACCAGAACCCTCCTGGCAGCAATCTTACGCGGGATGGATAAAGAACCTTACCCAAATTCTCACCGTAATCCTCGTTGCAATGAACTCGTTTCGTTGCAGCGTGCTTACCGGCAACGGTGACATTCCTTTTATTTTCCCTGGTAGCGTGCAGCGCTCTCACTACCTCATCAGCTTTGCTATCAGCAGCTGGCTATCTACCCTATTCCTTGCAGTCTTCAGCGCTACCCTGGCTTGGGCAGGAACATCACTGTTATTCCCAGGCGCTAATCCCGCCCCGATCATATTGGCTAGTTTGGTATGGGCGCTACAAATCATTCTCATTCACGCAACACAAACGGTCGCAGCCACTTTTAAACCAGGCATCGGCATGCCCCTTGCGGCCGGATTTGGAGCCTACCTACTAATAACGATGTCAACGATATTTATCCAGGAGGGCAACAAAACTCCCCTTGGCCTCGCCCCCATAATCAACAGGCTCGCTCAAGACACACTCGAGGCACCTTGGGTCTGGCCAATCACCAGCAGCCTACTGCTAATCATTGCGCTACTTTTCACCGCCACTTACGTATACAACAGAGTAGAACTTAACTAAAAGCCAAACACGGGCAACGCAAATAGATCCGATTCAAAAGTAGAAGTAGAACCACCATCACAAGCACTACAGCGAACGCCACCTATCATCCGTTAGCTAGTTAAACCCCAAAACCCTATGCGAACAGGGAAAACATCATACTAGGTAACGCAAAATCCAAACCCGCTAACGCAGGTGATTTTTCACACCCCCCTAAGCGATACTCGCTAACGCAAAGGGGTACTTATCAAATCCGACGTCTAAGTGGATACTTAGACGTCGAAAATGATAAAAACCACTTTAGCCCTTGAATCCCTGTTGAGCAGGGGTTTTGTCGTTTCTGGGGTTGTTCGCTGGCGTGCTGGAGGTTCAGTAATCGGGTGCTCGTCCCCGATCTTCCCGTTGGATTGGTGCATATTTCTGGTTGAGGGGGTCTGCTGGTGGGCTTGCGTTAGCGGATATCTGGCGAGGGGGCGTGCCCTCAATTGTGATTGATAAGACCGTTCCCACCTTCGACCTTGTGGGGCGTCCTGGCTCGCGCGCATGTCTCCATCTTCACGAAGAATCACATGCAAAATTACATGTAGTATCTCGCGCATATTGTGACGATATTTTGCATGCATTTATGATAAAATGAGGCGTTGACGGTAACTCGTGGTGAAGGAGGCGATGGTGCGGAAGCGTACGGCGAAGAAGTCGATGAAGCACATCAACATCGGCGACCTTGGACGTGGTCAGGCATCGAAGCTGCTCAAGGAAGTGGCTGATGGTGACGATGTGGCCTACGTGTTGCGTTACGGAAAGCCTCTCGTGGTGGTCATGTCGCATGAGCGTTACGAGCGATTGATGGAAGATGGAGTTGACCCGAATGAGCACTGAGAAAACAACGAACTATGTCAGCTTCATTTGGAAGATCGCCAACCTGCTGCGCGGTGACTACAAGGAGCACGAGTACGGAGACGTGATCTTGCCGTTCACGGTGCTCACCCGACTCGACTCCGTGCTCGTTGACACGAAGACCGACGTGCTTGCAATCCGTGACCAGAAGGGTGTCCCGGCTGAGGTCAAGCGCATCCAATACGCGAGAGCTACCGGATATCCGTTCTGGAACGCCTCCAGGTTCACGCTGCACACGCTCAAGAACGATCCTGACAACCTGGAGGGCAACCTGCGCTCCTACGTGGAGGGCTTTTCGCGGAACGCCCGCGACGTGCTGAAGTCCTACGACTTCTACACCGTGATCGATCGGCTGGATCGCTCCGATCTGCTCTACCAAATCGTCGATGCTTTCACCGACCCAGCCGTAGACTTCTCACCTGCAGCGGTCTCCAACGAGGATATGGGTTCGATCTTTGAAGAACTGATCCGGCGCTTCAACGAACTGTCGAACGAAACCGCAGGTGAGCACTTCACCCCGCGTGAAGTCATCCAGCTCATGGTCGAGGTGCTGTTCGACCCAGACATGAACGCGATCTGCGAGCCCGGCTTCATGGCGTCGCTGTATGACCCAGGGGTCGGCACCGGTGGCATGCTTTCTGCCGCGATTGAACGAGCCCACGAGCTCAACGAAGGGGCGCGGATTGAGGTGTACGGGCAGGAACTCAACCCGCAAACCTACGCGGTGGCAAAGTCCGACATCCTCATCAAAGGTGACGACGCCGAACGCATCTACTTCGGCAACTCGCTGACCGCTGACAGAACAGCTGGACGAACGTTCAACTACATGCTGTGCAACCCGCCCTTTGGCGTGGAATGGAAGAAGTACGCCGACCCGATCAAAGACGAAGCCGAGAAGCGAGGGTGGAAGGGCCGGTTCGGTGCCGGTCTGCCGCGTATTTCGGACGGGTCGTTCCTGTTCTTGCAACACATGATCTCGAAGATGAAGCCCTACGATCCGGCTGATATCCAGAACGCGCCGGGCACTCGGATCGGGATCGTGTTCAATGGATCGCCGCTGTTCACCGGCTCGGCTGGGCAAGGTGAGTCGAACATTCGCCGCTGGATTCTTGAAAACGACTGGCTGGAAGCCATCATCGCCCTGCCTGACCAGATGTTCTACAACACCGGTATCCTCACCTACGTTTGGGTGCTCTCCAACCGTAAAGCGTCAATCCGCAAAAACAAGGTGCAACTGATCGACGCCACCGGACTCTTCGCCAGGATGCGCAAACCGCTCGGCGAAAAACGCAAATACTTGACCGAGGACAACATCGCCCAGATCGCGCGCATCTACGGCGACTTCACCGAGGACGAGCACTCCAAGATCTTTGACACCTGCGAGTTCGGCTTCCATGAAGTCACGGTGGAACGTCCGCTACGTTTGAACTTCACCGCCACACCCGAACGAATCGAGCGACTCTGGGAGCAGACCCCGTTCAAGAATCTGGCCACCTCGAAGAAACGCAGCGAACCCGCCCGTAGCCAAGAGATCAAGGACGGCAAGAAGACCCAACAGGCGATCATCGATACCCTCGAAACCCTCGACGGGCAGCAGGTGTGGAAGAACCGAGACGAGTTCACGGCCGTACTCAAGAGTGCCTTCAAGGGCGCTGGGTTGGCTGTGCGTGCCCCGCTGCTAAAAGCAATCGTGACGGCCCTGGGTGAAACCGATCCGACCGCAGACATCTGCCGCGACGCCAAGGGCAACCCGGAACCTGACCCGGCGCTACGTGACACCGAACAGATCCCGCTCGCCGAAGACATCGACGCCTACATCCAACGCGAAGTCATCCCCTACGCGGCTGACGCCTACGTCGACCCCGACAAGACCAAGATCGGCTACGAGATCCCCTTCACCCGCTACTTCTACCAGTACGAAGAACTCGGCAACCCCACCCAAACCCTGGACGAAATCCAAACCCTCGGAGCCGAAATCCAAGCCTCCATCGCCAAACTATTCAACGAGCAGGTGAACTAAATGGATGCCTACGAACACTACAAAGACAGCGGTATTGACTGGATTGGGAAGATTCCAAATAGCTGGCATTCTCGTTCTCTGAAATCTCTGTTGACCCGTAAATCGCGTAAGGGTGAGCCTTCCTGGAGAGTTCTTTCTGTTGAACGTGAGCGTGGGGTTGTAGATCGTGAACTTGAAGGGTCGCCAGATAACAACAACCGTCTACCAGATGATTTGAGTGGTTATTTGGTAGTTCGGAACGGTCAATTTGTTATGAACAAAATGAAGGCTTGGCAAGGATCATATGGAGTGTCGCTGTATGACGGGATTGTCAGTCCTGCGTATTACACCTTCGATTTAGCGTCTTCCGTGGATTCTGAATTCTTCAACTGGGCTATACGGTCAAAAGCATATATTCCCTTCTTTGGCAGGGATTCTTACGGAATTCGCACAGATCAATGGGACTTTAAGGTACAGGCGCTCCGAAATATTCCACTATTTGTTCCTCCGGTGGAAGAGCAAAGGCAAATCGTTGATTACCTTGTTCAACGGCTGAAAGGGATCGATGGTTTGATTACCGATTTGGATCGTCAGGTTGAGTTGTTGGAGCGTTACAAGCGTGAGTTGATCGCCCACACCGTCACCAAAGGCCTCGACACTAACGCTCCAATGAAAGACAGCGGTATTGACTGGATTGGGAAGATTCCAAATAGCTGGCATTCTCGTTCTCTGAAATCTCTGTTGACCCGTAAATCGCGTAAGGGTGAGCCTTCCTGGAGAGTTCTTTCTGTTGAACGTGAGCGTGGGGTTGTAGATCGTGAACTTGAAGGGTCGCCAGATAACAACAACCGTCTACCAGATGATTTGAGTGGTTATTTGGTAGTTCGGAACGGTCAATTTGTTATGAACAAAATGAAGGCTTGGCAAGGATCATATGGAGTGTCGCTGTATGACGGGATTGTCAGTCCTGCGTATTACACCTTCGATTTAGCGTCTTCCGTGGATTCTGAATTCTTCAACTGGGCTATACGGTCAAAAGCATATATTCCCTTCTTTGGCAGGGATTCTTACGGAATTCGCACAGATCAATGGGACTTTAAGGTACAGGCGCTCCGAAATATTCCACTATTTGTTCCTCCGGTGGAAGAGCAAAGGCAAATCGTTGATTACCTTGTTCAACGGCTGAAAGGGATCGATGGTTTGATTACCGATTTGGATCGTCAGGTTGAGTTGTTGAGGCGGTATCGCAAGCAGGTTATTAACGATGTGGTGACGGGCAAGGTCCGCGTTAGTGAGGAGGCATGATGGATACGTCGGAGCGCAGGTTTGAGTCCGAGATCGAATACTGGCTGACTACCCAGGGATCGGATTTTGACCGGTTTGAGACGCGTGACCCGCAGGGTTTTGATCGCGAGCTGTGCCTGTATCCAGCTGACTTGATTGAGTTCGTGAAAACAACGCAACCGGATCAATGGGCCAAACTGGAACGCACTTACCGGGGTAACGCGGAGCAGAAGTTTCTGAAGCGTGTCGCTGCGCAGCTTGATCAGCGTGGTGTGATCGACGTGCTGCGCCGTGGCATTGAGGATGTGGGTGCTCGGTTCAAGCTGGTGTACTTCGCTCCCGGCACCGACTTGAATGAGGTTCTTGCTGAAAAGTACTGGGCGAACGAGATGAGCATCGTGCGCCAGCTACGGTATTCAACGCGTAACGAGAACTCGGTTGACACGGTGCTGTTGGTGAACGGCATCCCAGTGGTGACACTCGAGTTGAAAAATCAGCTGACTGGGCAGACCTATCGTGATGCGATCCGACAGTACAAGATGGACCGTTCCCCGTCGGAAAAGCTCTTCGCCCTGGGTAAACGCGCGGTGGTACACTTTGCGGTTGACACCGATGAGGTGTGGATGACTACGAAACTTGCCGGCCAAGATACGGTGTTCCTGCCGTTCAACCGTGGTTTCAGCAACGGTGCTGGTAATCCGCCGGTGGAGGGCAAGTTCAAGACGTCCTACTTGTGGGAGCAGGTGCTTGCGAAAGACTCGTTGCTCGACATTCTGCACCGGTTCGTGCAGTTCGTGCCCGGCAAGACCCCTGAGGGGCGTCCGGCGAAGTCGAAAGACAAGGTGATCTTCCCGCGCTTCCACCAGCTCGATGCGGTCCGCAAACTCATCGCGGACGCGAAGGCGAACGGTGCTGGGCACAACTATTTGGTGCAGCATTCGGCGGGCTCGGGCAAGTCGAACACGATCGCGTGGCTCGCTCACCACTTATCGAATCTGCACGACGACCAGCAGCGGGTGGTGTTCGATTCGATCATCGTGATCACCGACCGGCGCGTGTTGGATAAGCAGCTCCAAGACACGGTGTTTTCGATGGATCACACAGCAGGCGTCGTCGTAAAGGTTGATAAGAACGCCCGCCAGCTCACTGATGCGCTGGGTCGGGGTGCTCGGATCATCATTTCGACGTTGCAGAAGTTCCCGTTCGTTGACGTGTCCAACATCGCGACGGCTGGGAAGCGGTTCGCGGTGATTGTGGATGAGGCACACTCGTCGCAGACCGGGCAGGCGTCTGAGCGGCTCAAGCAGGTGCTGGCTGACACTGCCCAAGCGGGTCAGGAGTCCGAGGCAGAGCTGCTGGATCGTTACGCTCGAGCTGAGGCTCAGGTAGAGGCCGAGGAGCTCGAGGTTGACGAACAGATCGCGGCGGATATGGCGACCCATGGACGGCAGGCGAACCTATCGTTCTTCGCGTTCACGGCCACCCCGAAGCAGAAGACCCTCGAAATCTTCGGCACCCCGACTCCTGGTGGCACGCCGCGCCCGTTCCATGTGTATTCGATGAAGCAGGCGATCGAGGAAGGATTCATCCTCGACGTGCTGGCAAATTACACCACCTACCAGACGTACTACAAGGTTGGTAAGGCCACCGCTGAGGATCCGGAGTACGCCAAGAAGCAGGCCAACAAGGCGCTGGGCAAATACTTAGCCCTGCATCCGCACAATCTGCGGCAAAAAGCCGAGATCATCATCGAGCACTTCCGCAGCAACGTGGCGCACAAGATCGGCGGCAAAGCCAAGGCAATGCTGGTGACCGGCTCCCGGTTGCACGCTGTGCGCTACTACTTCGCGTTCGCCAACTACATCAAAGCCAAGGGCTACACCGACCTGGGTGTGCTGGTGGCGTTCTCCGGCACCGTCGAAGACGATGGGCAGGACTACACCGAGGAGCAACTCAACGGCTTCCCCGAAGCCGAGCTGCCCGATCGGTTCGACACCGGTGAGTATCAGATCCTGTTGGTGGCCGAGAAATACCAGACCGGATTCGACCAGCCCCTGCTACAGACCATGTATGTGGACAAGAAGCTCCACGGGGTCAAGGCCGTGCAGACCCTGTCGCGGATCAACCGGATGTGCCCGGGCAAATCAGATACGTTCGTGTTGGACTTCGTCAACAGCGCTGACGACATTCAGGCGGCGTTCCAAGACTATTACGTGTCGACCTCGATCAGCGAGGAAACCGACCCGAACATCGTCTACGACCTCTACCACCTGATCGCCTCCTACCAGCTGTGGCGAGACGAAGAGATCGACGGATTCGCGACCGTGTTCTTCAGAGAGCAAAAGCAGCAGACCAACCTCGACTTCGGCAGGCTCAACGCCTACCTCGACCCTGCGGTCGGCCGCTTCGACGCGCTTGACGATGAGGAAAAGCTCGAGGTGCGCTCGGCGTTCAACAAGTTCAACCGCAACTACGAGTTCTTGACCCACATCATCCGCTTCGACGACGAGCAGCTGCATAAGTTCGCCGCATACGCGAAGCTGCTGACCCGCAAGCTCCACATCGACGGCGACCCTGCCCCACACCTGGATGATGAGGTCACCTTGCAGTACTACCGGCTCCAGTCGGTCTACGAGGGTTCCATCGACCTACAAGACCAGGTGGGTGAGTTGAACAACTCGCCCAAGCTGGGCATGCCCACCGAAGACGACCGCGAGCGACTCTCCAAGATCCTCGACTCCCTCAACGAACGATGGGGCACCGAGTTCACCAACATGGACAAAGTGCTCGAACAGGTCGCCGACGACCTCGCCCAAGACAACGAGATCCAGCTGCGAGCCCATAATCCGCTCGACCTGTTCAAGATCATCTACGACGAGAAGATGCCCGACGTCATGCTGGCGCGGATGACCCAGAATCACGACTTCTCCATGAAGTACCTGTCGGACAAAGCCTTCCGCGCCGACGTGGACGCGATCCTGCTCCCGCTCATCCACGACCGTCTCAACCGACCCCGGCACGAGGACAGCCAGCGAGACGGCTCCTGATCCGTAGACTTGCACCAGTTAACTTCACGTGTTAGCTTAGTTGCTAACAGACGTGAGGAGGCTGTTCCAATGACCAAATCAGAGAGCTTCGGTGCCTTCCTGGAAGCACATAGGAAGACGCAGGGCTTAACCATGCGCAAATTCGCGGACGCCATCGGTGTGACCGCTCCATACCTGAGTGACATCGAGAAAGGGCGCCGCGCTGCCCCGGACGGCAAGCTGGGGGACATCGCCGAGACATTGCGACTCTCCCGCTCCGAGAGGGAGCGGATGTATGACCTGGCAGCATTGACTCGCGAGAACCAGGTGTCTACCGACCTGTCGGGCTACATTATGCAAACCGACATGGCTCGCGTCGCTCTTCGCCGGGCGAAAGAACATGACCTGAGTGACCAGCAGTGGCGGGACATCATCGACATCATTGAAGGCGGGGAAGCTGACCAGTGAGCCTTGACCCCAAATACCTCAGTAAGGAGCGACTCGAGGCTCGCGCAGAGAAGGAGCTCGAGAAATTCGCCGGTGGCGCTCAACTGGTGGCGCCTATCCCGCTCGACGTCGACAGCTTCGCCGAGTTTCACCTGGGAGCGGCACTGGACTATCAGCGGCTTTCGTCGGACGGCAGCGTGCTTGGAATGTCGATCTTCCAGGAGCTGTCCATCCCTGTCTTCGAGTCTACCGGCGCAAGGGTTGACATCGTTTTTCCAGAACGAACAATCGTTATCGACGACGATGCCTTGCGTGACTCCCCGGACAGTCGACTGCGTTTCACGATTGCCCATGAGTGCGCTCACCTCCTCCTGCATCGGCATATCTACTACCGAGACCCTCGGATGAAGTGCAAGGGAGGAACAGGGTATCGCCCGTTCACTACTACCTCGGAGGGCGTTCGCGCCGACAACAAGGTAGACCGCGCCGAGTTCCAAGCCAACTACCTCGGGGCTGCGTTGCTCATGCCCCGCGACCCGTTCTCGCAGGCATTCACCGAGCTTGCCCCCGAAGGCTGGCGATCATTGGATGAGCGACGCAAGCGCCGTGTTGTCCGGGAACTCGCTAGGACTTTCGAGGTTTCTAAGCAGGCTGCCGCAATCCGCATCAAGAACCTGAAGCTCGCCGCGTAATTCATTCGCTACGAGTCGGGTTCTCTTTTTTACCCATTTTGTAAGCAACTTAGCTAACTAGTGAATAGGAGGTGTTATGGAAACAGTAAAGAACGCGGGAGGCAAAACGATTTGCCGTGTCGACCTAGAGCGTAGGCAGATCGAGATCGTCCATAAGGGATGCCTCTCCCGGCTCTGGTTCGACGACTGCGGGGGCTTTCATCAATGTCACGAACGACGGCCCCTACCTGAACCGCACTATCGATAACCCACTGAAACACAACTGAATACCGACATAAACAGTTCGATCCGCAGAACCGCTAGACGGGCAAGGATCACGCATCACCTCGACTTTGAGGCGCGTGAACCTGCCCGTCTTGCCGTTTCTGCGGCGTTGCGGACTCCTGCGGATCCCAATCCGACAGGAGATCCCCAATGTCCAAGCGTACGGACGCGCAGGAAACGCAGAACAACAACGCTGCGCTCACAATCCGCTTTAGGCACGAAGCCGACAACAACAAGCATGAATCCGTCACCGACGTCTACGAGATCGACTCTGGTGAGTTTGCCGTGATGGTGGAAACCGACCGGCGTGAACGCGCCGAACAGGCAGGCCGTCCGGTCGATGAGATCAAGCCGAGGTATCCGCAGCAGATTCTCGATGAACTGGCTCGGCAGGAAGAGGCCGTCTTCCACGAGGCCTATCGGGGTGATCGTGGCCCCGGCGCTCGCAAGTGCAGCTGCGGTGCCGGGTGCGGTCCGCGCCGTGGCTGCCGGGTGCCGAAAAACGCGCCGTGGTCGCTCGACTGGTTCATGGAGATCGACCGTGAACCGGAATTCGTTGTTGACAAGTCCGACGATCCATCTGCGGTTGTCGAGGATATCACCGCGTCGCCCGAAGACCAACTGATCGCCGCTGAAGACACCACTCGGAAGGCCCGCGAATTCCAAGCGCTGCGGGAGGCGATCGCTGGCCTGGAGGGCAAGCACAAACAAGTGATGGAGCTGATGCTCGCCGACGCGGACATGAAGCAGTCTGACGTTGCCCGCGCCCTGGGCCTGTCGCGAGCCCGGGTCTCACAACTGTTCAAGGAAGCAGCTGCGGTCCTTCGCGCAGCGGTGGAGGCGACGCGATTTAACACTTCCGATGGTGTCGGCAGTGGGGTGAAGGGAGCAGCCACCCGGGCCACTCCCACCAGTAAGGAAGGCAGGTGAAGGAGATGACCCAGCATCGGCTCAAGCTCCATATCGCCAAGCACATCCCCGATGATCCGGGGATCGTCGGCACCCGCACAGTCACCCTGCGCGAACGCATCATGCGCAAGCTCCTGGGCCGCAAGCAGCGCGTCACCATCGTCGTGCCCGGCAACTCGGTCAAACAGATCGACATCGCCGAAACCGACGACGATCTGATGGCGCTGGCCGACGCGGTCGGCGTCACCCACAAGGGCGGTGATGCGGCGTGAATGTCACCGACGCGAACAAGCACATCGCGGCACTCAACCGGATCGCCGAAGGCGTGACCATGCTCGCGGCCGCGATCGAGGAGACCGCGTGGGGCTCATTTGAGGATCATGCCGAGATGCCTGGTGCGCGTCCGATCGCCGCCGCCGGGCTCGCCCAACCCGACCTTGAGCAAGCAGCCGCCGAGTACGAGGCCACCCACCAGCAGTCACCCGAACCCGCACCTGAGCCGGATCCGGTGTCGCTGGCGCAGGTGCGTGGGGTGCTCGCCGGGCTCTCCAGCCAAGGCTTGACCGAGCAGATACGTGAGCTGATCGTCGCCACCGGCGCAGACAAGTTGTCGGTGGTCGACCCGGCCAAATACTCGTGGCTGCTCGACAAGGCGAAGGAGCTGTCCGATGCCTGACCAGCACTCGCTGCTCTCGGCGTCGGGTGCGCACCGTTGGCTGAACTGCCCACCCAGCGCAGTCCTGGAGTCACGCGAGCCGGATACCTCGTCGGCGGCTGCCGAACAGGGCACCGCAGCACACGCCCTCGCAGAGTGGAAACTGCGGCGCGCCCTCCACCAGGCACCAGCCTTCAAACCGGAATCCGACTGGATCGATACCGAGATGGAACACCTGACCGACGACTACGTCGCCTTTGTCCAGGAACACATCTCAATCGCGCGGGAAACCTGTGGTGATCCGCAGGTGCTGATCGAGCAGCGTCTCGACTTCTCCCACATCGTGCCGGGCGGTTTCGGTACCGGCGACGCCGTTATCATCGCTGAACCCACACTCCAGATCATTGATCTGAAGTACGGGCAAGGCGTGTTGGTTGAAGCCGAGCAGAACCCGCAACTCATGCTTTACGCCCTCGGAGCGCTCCATGCGTTCGGGAGCCTGTATGACATCGAGACGGTGGCGGTCACGATCTACCAGCCTCGCCGGGGCAACGTCGACACCTGGGAAACCTCCGTCGCCGAGCTCGAACACTGGGCTGAGACCGAGGTGAAACCGAAGGCTGAGCTGGCAGCGGCTGGCGAGGGCGAGTTTTGTCCGGGCTCGTGGTGCCAGTTCTGCAAGATCACACCCACGTGTCGGGCACGAGCCGAAGCCAACCTTCAACTTGCCAAGCTGGAGTTCGCCCCACCAGCAAAACTGTCGGACGTAGAGATTGCTGACGTGCTCACACGGATTCCGCAGCTCAAAACCTGGGCGGCGGATGTCGAAGCCTACGCGCTCTCAAAGGCCGTCAACCAGGGCGTGGTCTTTGAGGGGTTCAAGCTTGTAGCCGGACGGTCGGTACGCAAATACAGCTCCGAAACCGACGTCGCTGCAGCGGCTGAAGCGGCTGGATATAGGGACATCTATGACCGCAAGCTCATCACTCTTACAGCAATGGAAAAGCTGATGGGTAAACCCACCTTCAACGAGATCCTCAGCGACCTCGTGACCAAACCTGCAGGCAAACCCACCCTGGTTCCTGTATCCGACAAGCGGCCAGCGCTCGACCTGGTGAGTGCGGCCACCGATTTTCAACCAAACAAGTAACTAGTAGAAAGAAGAATGATTATGTCAACGACTAACACAACTCGTATTGTGACCGGCGAAGTTCGCCTATCCTACGCACACGTGTGGGAGCCGAACTCCATCCAGGGAGGCAAACCCAAGTACTCCGTCTCCCTAATTATCCCGAAGTCCGATACTGCCACGATTGCGGCGATCGAGAAGGCCGTGGATGCAGCCATCGAGGCCGGGACGGCCAAGTTTGGTGGCAAGCGCCCCAACAAGGCCGCCCTCAAGTTGCCGCTGCGCGATGGGGATATTGAGCGTGACGACGAAGCCTACAAGGGCGCCTACTTCCTCAACGCCAACTCCCTGACCGCTCCGCAGATCGTCGATCAGAGCGTCGCCCCGATCCTGGACCGCGCCGAGGTGTATTCCGGCTGCTATGCCCGTGTCAGCCTCAGTTTCTATGCGTTTAACACGAATGGCAACCGAGGCATCGCCTGCGGACTCGGCAATATCCAAAAGACCCGTGACGGCGAGAGCCTTGGCGGTGGGCGCGTGAGCGCTGAGACTGACTTCGGTGCCTTCGCCGCTGATGACGACTTCCTAAACTAATCATCCCCACACGTGGAGGGAACCAGCACATCTTGTTGGTTCCCTCCACTTTTCCTCTATGTGAAAGGAACCCCGTCATGCGAACACTCTTCTGCGATATTGAATCTTTCAGCCCCGTCCAACTCGCCAAGACGGGTGTTTACCCGTATGCCGAGCACCCAGCCTTCGAGCTTCTCTTGTTCGGCTATTCGATTGACGGCGGCCCAGTCGAAATAGTGGATCTCGCCAACGGACAATCAATGCCCGACGAGGTGCTGGCGGCTTTGGTGGATTCGGGTGTGGTCAAGTGGGCGCATAATGCCGCTTTCGAACGAGTCTGCCTGTCAGCGTGGCTCCGTCTTTACCATCCCGAGCTTCTCGGTGATGGGTTTCTTGACCCAAGGCAGTGGCGGTGCACGATGATCTGGTCCGCCTACCTCGGTCTGCCAATGAGCCTCGACGCGGTTGCCGCCGTCCTCAAACTCGACGTCCAAAAAGATTCTGCGGGGCGCAAGCTGATCAAGCAGTTCTGCACACCCGCCACACCCTCAGTCCTCAACGGTGGCAAACACAGGAACCCACCATCAGCTGACCCGACCGGGTGGGCACATTTCATTGATTACAACCGGCGCGACGTCGAAGTCGAACAAGCCATCCACGAGCGGCTCGCATTGTTCCCGATGCCCGATGACGAGTGGGGCACCTACGCTCTTGACCAACGCATTAATGATGCGGGGATTCTTCTCGACCACACGCTCGTGGACAACGCTGTCGCCGTTGACGAGCACCACCGCAACGCGACACTCGGACGTGCGCAGAAGCTCACGGGGTTGGAGAATCCGAACTCGCCGATCCAACTCAAACAATGGCTGAGCGAGCACGGCTGCGAACTCGAATCACTGACCAAAGCCGACGTCCATGCCGCCCTCGATACCGCCAGCGGCGAGGTAAAAGAAGTCCTCGAACTGCGCGGCGATCTAGCGAAATCAAGCGTCAAGAAATACCAGGCCATGCAAAACGTCGCAGGCAGCGACGGTCGAGCTCGTGGGCTGATCCAGTTTTACGGCGCAGGGCGCACGGGACGTTTCGCTGGACGCCTCGTCCAAGTCCAAAACCTCCCAAGGAACTATCTGCCTGACCTCGACCAAGCACGAACACTCGTCAGAACAGGCAACCTCGACGCACTTGAGCTGCTCTACGAGTCCGTGCCCGACACCCTCAGCCAACTCATCCGTACCGCGTTTATCCCTTCACCTGGGCACAGGTTTATCGTCGCTGACTTTTCTGCAATCGAAGCGCGCGTTATCGCATGGCTCGCAGGAGAAACCACCACCCTTCAAGCCTTCCGTGAGGGCAAAGACCTCTACTGCGAAACCGCCTCCCGCATGTTCGGCGTCCCAGTAGAAAAACACGGCGTTAACGGTGAGCTTCGACAGAAAGGGAAAATAGCAGTTTTGGCGTGCGGATACGGTGGCTCGGTTGGAGCACTCAAAGCTATGGGAGCACTGGGTATGGGACTCGCCGAGCACGAGCTCAAACCGATCGTCGACGCATGGCGGGCCGCCAACCCACACATCGTCCAGCTCTGGGCAGACGTTGAAGAAGCAGCCATCGCTGCGATCACCTCGCGCCAGCCGATCCGGCTCCGTAACCTGCGGTTTAGCGTCGAGTCCGGGATCCTCTTCATCAAGCTGCCCTCGGGAAGACGGCTTTCCTACATCCAGCCACGCTTAGGCGAGAACCGTTGGGGTGGGACATCCATCACCTACACCGGAACCACCACGGCACGGCGCTGGGGACAGCTCGAAACCTACGGAGGCAAACTCGTCGAGAACATCGTCCAAGCAATCGCCCGTGACCTACTCGTGGTTGGCATGCACGCAGTCGCCAAGGCAGGGCACAAGATTGTGATGCATGTTCACGACGAAATCGTCATCGACGAACCCACAAACTCGGGCTTCACCGTTGCTGACGCGTGCAAGCTCATGTCCACCCTCCCAGCATGGGCCAAAGGATTACCGTTGGACGCGGATGGGTATGAGTGCGCCTATTACCGTAAGGATTAGCTGTTGATTGTCCAGATGGGATCTTGTTTCCAGCTGGGGCTGGCACCTATGTGCGTTAGATCGACGCCAGGAATTTCGGTGGGGAAACTGTCTAGGACGTCGCTGATGGCCTGTATTTCAGCGGTGAAATTTCCTCGTCGCAAGAGGAATGCGGTGAGCACCAACGCGGTGTACATACGTCCTGAAGAATGTGTCACGGCCGATAGCGTTTGGTCACTGCGGCGGTGTCTGACCAACGGACGGATGACGAGTCGCCTGTTCCATAGTCTGGCGTGGTGAGCGCATACGTTACGAACGAAATTCACGGTGCGCATCCATGATTCCAACTCGTCGGCACGTGCCAAGTACTTGTCAGCAATGCGACGACGCTGTTCGAAGGGAGCCAACGAAAACAGGGTCACGAGTTGTCCGAACTCAAGAATCTCGGTGGCCACCCACACCGGCAAACGACCGTCGTGGGTCTGGTTGTAATGCGTGACGAAATCTTCTGTAGAGCGCGACTGCGTTTGGGCTAGCTTCTGCGTAAACAGTACTGCGCGGCGATGCATTGCGCCTGACGGCCAAATCCGTTCGAGGTCGAGGTGAATGAACGGATCGATCTCACCCAGCACGTGCCCCACGTCAACCCGAAAGCATACTTCCAGTTCGCATAAGGCCTGCCACACAGCCAAGCGTAGCCTCTCATCAAACTCGTACAGCTCTACCACATGCCCCATACGTGCACCGAGAACGAAATGGTCCAAACGCCGCTGCGGCGAATCAGATGGAACGATCTGACGCAACGGGTAGGAGTATCCCGAAAGCCGGTAATAGCCGACAGTAGATAACTCGCGGCGGTAATCACCGGCATCCAATAGGCCACGACGAGTGAGAATATTAATCTGCTCATCGATACTGGCCCACGGTTTATCGACCACCAGCCCACCTGCTTCCAAAAACATGAAGACCGGCTCTGACCTGTCTCGGAAACCGATACAAGCGAGCCGGTACTAGTGGTAATCACTATACCGCGAAAACAACGACAGAATCAAGAACACGGCAAAGTATCACCATCAGAGAAGAAAGCTTATCCAAGACCACTAAGAAACGAGAACCGACCCTGCGCTCCCACCGAGGCGGGCAGCGGAACCGGTCATGTTGTCTAAAAGACCACCGTGTCGGCACCGCTGTAGCAAGAGAATGATGGTTCTTCCACACAGAGCACTCGAGAAATTTGTCTATGCCCCGGCGAGAATACCTGCCAGATGGCTCTAACAGATAGCGCTCCACCGGGGCTTCAACACCAATCGTGCCAGAACGAGAAGCGATTGAGTACCCGTGATTTAACACTTTCGGGTTCGTCGGCAGTGGGGTGAGGCCCTTAACTCCTTGTGTCGACCGGCACGACTTTTTCTCGACGGGGTCTCGGGAAGGAACCCCGCCATGGGAAACCAAATTCAAACATTTACCAACGACGTGTTCGGCACCATTCGCACCATCACCACTGATGGTCAGATCCTTTTCTGCGGCAAGGACGTCGCCACCGCGCTCGGCTACCAGGATCCGACGAACGCGGTGAAGCTGCACTGCAAGGGGGTGGCAAATTACCACCCCCTTGAGACCGCTGGCGGACTCCAGCAGGTCCGCTTCATTACCGAGGGCAACCTGTATCGGCTGATCATCTCTTCAAAGCTCCCGGCAGCGCAGAAGTTCGAAGCCTGGGTGTTCGATGAGGTGTTGCCGACGATTCGCCGCCACGGCCTCTACGCGATCGACGAGCTGCTGGCTGATGATGAGTTCCTTGAGCATGCCATCGCCACGCTGCGTGCCGAGCGAGCCAAGCGCCTGGCAGCAGAGCAAGCCTTGCTTGAAGCGGCACCGAAAGTCTCGTACTACGACCTCGTGCTGCAGTCCGATTCGTTGTTGACGACGACGGCGATTGCGAAGGACTACGGACTTTCCGCGAAGAAGCTCAACCGGATCCTGCGTGATGCTCACGTGCAGTTCCATCAGTCTGGCCGGTGGTTCCTCTACGCGAAGTACGCCGAGCAGGGATACACCCAGTCCAAGACCCACGAATACGGCGAAGGACAGACCCGCACCCACATGTACTGGACCCAGAAGGGACGTCTGTTCATCTACGACCTGCTCAAGAACAAGCTCGGCATCCTCCCGGTCATTGAGCGTGAAGGTCAGGTGCAAGCATGACCGCCACGACACTCGATATCGGATTCTCGAAAAAGAACACCGAAGGCTACCTGGACCTGACGAGCTACCACGCGCTCAAGAAGCTGCAGCGCGAACAGTTCGGCTACCGGCCCTTGGTTTATATCTGCTCACCGCATTCGGGCGACACCGAGGCGAACGTTGAGCTCGCCCGCCAATTCTGCGAGCTCGCAGTAGCGGCAGGCAAGATCCCGTTCGCCCCGCATCTGTTATTTCCACAGTTCATGGACGACTCCGACCCGGACACCCGCGAGCTGGCGATGTTTTTCAACCGAGTGCTGCTCGCTAAATGCGAAGCCCTATGGGCATACGTCGGTCACGTCAGCCCTGGTATGCGCCTGGAGATCGGCTGGGCGCGAGACCTCGAGTTGCCGATTAAGTTTTTCGATTCTGATTTCAAGGAGGTCACCCCATGACCACGCCTTTCACCTTGTTTGCTGCCGCGGTTACCGGTGTGCAGAACAATAACCACTACCCGAACCCACATCAGGTCATTGACGCGGCATCCCTAAGCGTGGTCGCTGGCTTTGATCACGTGGCAGCCACGTATGTCAATGACCGCCGCTCAACTGCAGCGTTCATGTCTTCGGATTGCGTGGTGATGGATATCGATAACGATCACACCGAAACCCAAACTGACTGGATCACACCAGAAAAGCTCGCTGAGCTCATGTCTGGCGTGGAGTTCATGACCGCCACCTCCCGCAACCACATGAAGCCGAAGGGCGTGCTTTCGGCGAGGCCGCGTTTCCACGTCTACTTCCCAATCCACAACGTGCAAGATGCTGACGAATACGCGGGGCTCAAGCACCGCCTCGCATCACGGTTCGCGTTCTTTGATCGCAATGCTCTGGATGCAGGAAGGTTCATCTACGGCACATCGAACGCTGTAGTGATGGTGCATGAGGGCGATCAGTTTCTTGACGACTGGCTCGATAACGCTGACGAGATCGACGTGTTCGCCGCCTTCGACGCCTCAACATTGGTCATTGGTGAAGGCTCCCGTAATGCCACGCTCTCTCGCTTCGCAGGCAGGGTCCTCATCCGCTACGGGCAGACCGATCAAGCACGAGACCTCTTCGATCGCAAAGCCAACCTTTGCGAACCACCGCTCAACGAGGGCGAACTGCAGACGATCTGGAACTCGGCATGCAGGTTCGCTTCGAAGGTCGCCTCTGACCCGAGCTATCTGCCACCAGAGGCGTATGAGGCGTTAGCAGGTTTGCGTCCGGATGATTTTTCCGATGTCGGTCAGGCAGACACATTAGCTGGCGAATACGCGAACAAGATCCGCTACTCACTGGCTACCAAGTGGCTTGTCTACGACCATGGCGTGTGGGATGAGAACGACCTGTCCGCACAAGGAGTGGTTCAAGAACTGACTTCTCGTCAACTTGAAGAAGCACAACACCTTATCGCCACAACATGGCAAGACATGGTTTCTACCGGTGCTGACGTGGTGATGGCATCGGCTTCATCGAAAGCCCGCGGCCTAGCAAAACTCAACCCCGCCCAAGTCGCAGCATTCAAGGCGTGGGATGAATCCAAAAGCTATCACAAGTTCGTTCTCTCCAGGCGTTTGTCACGCAATATCACGGCCACGTTGAAAGAAGCCGGGCCGATCTTGCAGGTACGTGTCCGCGACCTTGACGTCGACCCCTACCAGCTCAACACCCCGGCAGGTACCTGGGATCTACGCGACAGTAGTAGCCACGAGCACAATCCCGCCGATCTGCTGACCAAGCAGACCGCTGTCGGCCCCAACGATGAGGGTGCACAGATCTGGGCCGACGCCCTAGACGTGTTCTTCCAAGGAGATCCTGAGCTGATTGGTTACGTGCAGCGCATTGTCGGCCTGGCGGCTATCGGGCAAGTCTTCGTCGAAGCCCTCATCATCGCCTACGGGGACGGACGAAACGGCAAATCCACCTTCTGGAACACCATCGCCCGCGTGTTGGGGACGTATTCGGGCACGATCTCAGCAGATGCGCTCACGGTCGGGGTGCGCCGCAACGTCAAACCCGAACTCGCCGAAGCCAGAGGCAAACGTCTCTTGATCGCGGCTGAAACCGAAGAAGGCATGCGCCTATCAACCTCGAACGTCAAACAGCTGGCCTCAACCGATCAAATCTCGGCAGAGAAAAAGTTCAAGGACCCCTTCGCCTTCACCCCCTCCCACACCCTCGTGCTCTACACGAACCATCTACCGCGTGTGGGAGCCATGGACGCAGGCATCTGGCGGCGTCTGATCGTCATCCCGTTCAACGCCACCATCGAAGGCGACACGGATGTGAAGAACTACGCCGACCACCTCTACGAAAACGCGGGCGGAGCAATCCTTTCCTGGATCATAGAGGGCGCGCACCTCATCCACGCCGAGGGCTACAAGCTCAAAGCCCCACCTCAGGTCGTTCAAGCCTCGCAAGCATATAAGGAGGATAACGACTGGTTCTCGCAGTTCCTTGAGGACTCGTGCGACGTCGAGGACGGATTATCGGAGAGGGCTGGTGACCTCTATCAGACGTATCGGGCGTGGGCGCAAAACACCTCAGGATGGGCGCGCCCGATGGTCGACTTCAACGCCGCATGCGAACAAGCAGGATTCGAGCGCAAGAAAACCAAGTCCGGTATCCGCGTCTACGGGCTGGCTCTGACCAGCGAATTCAACAGCTGAAAGTTATGAGGGTGCAGACCGGTGCAACCCGTTTTCCTACCTTACGCATGTGAAATTACATGGTGTTTTTCTCTATGTAAAAGGTTAGGAAATACCCTGCACCACTCTGCACCCCTTGAGAAACCATTCAAGGAGTGATCATGAACGAACGAACCATAGAACACCAACTGAAGAAAGCCGTTGAAGCCTCTGGCGGCTTGTGTTGGAAGCTTGTCTGCCCTGGAACCAGTGGCGTACCTGACCGGATATGCCTGATGAGAAACCGGGCTGTCTTCGTTGAGCTCAAAGCACCAGGCAAACAGCCACGTCCAATCCAGCAGCATCGGATGAACCAACTGCGCGACCAGGGATTCCAGACCTTCGTTGTCGATTCGGTTGACGGCATACGGGAGGTGCTTGATGCATTATCAGCCGCATAACTACCAACGCCAGGCGACCCAGTTCATCATCGACCACGACGAGGCGGCGATCTTCCTCGGCATGGGTTTGGGCAAATCAGTGATCGCGTTGACGGCGATCTGGCAGCTCATGCTCGACTACTTCACCATCCACCGCGTTCTCGTCATCGCACCATTGCGGGTAGCCCGCGATACCTGGCCCGCCGAAATAGCGAAGTGGGATCACCTTGACGGGCTCACCGTCGCGGTCGCTGTTGGCACCAAACAAGACCGGCTGAACGCTCTCACGGCGTCTGCGATGGTAACCATCATCAACCGCGAAAACATCCCATGGCTCGTGAACCAGATGGGCGGTAGCTGGCCGTTCGACATGGTCATCATCGACGAACTCTCCAGCTTCAAAAACCACCGCGCGAAACGGTTCACGGCATTGGTGAAAATGCGACCCTTCGTCAAGCGCTGGGTCGGGCTCACCGGCACGCCCGCGTCGAACGGGCTCATGGATGTCTGGGCGCAATTCCGTCTGCTTGACGGCGGCGAGCGTTTGGGCCGTTTCATTACCCGTTATCGCGAGCGCTGGTTCACGCCGGATAAGCGTAATGGGATGCAGGTCTTCACCTATAAGCCACGCGTGGGTGCTGAGGATGAGATCTATGCGGCGATTGGTGACATGACGTTGTCGATGAGAACCACCGACCACCTCCAACTCCCGCCCTTGACGGTCACGACCACGCCCGTCACGTTGGAGCCGAAAGAACGCAAGGTCTACGACCAACTCAAAGCTGACCTCGTCCTCGACCTTGATGGGGCGACGGTTGATGCTGCGAACGCCGCCGCACTCTCTGGCAAGCTCCTGCAGTTAGCGTCGGGCGCGATCTACACCAGCGACGGTCAGTGGACGGCGGTTCACGAGCGGAAGCTCGACGTCCTCGAAGACCTCGTCGAGGCTGCCAACGGCAATCCACTGCTCGTGGCCTACTGGTTCACTCACGACCGCGAACGTATCACCGCCCGCTTCCCGCAGGCTCGCGAACTCAAAACGAGCGCGGATATCGAGGCGTGGAACAGAGGCGAGATTGCGCTTGGGCTGATCCACCCCGCATCGGCCGGTCATGGACTGAACCTCCAATCAGGCGGGCACCTGCTGGTGTGGTTCTCGCTCACGTGGAGCTTGGAGCTTTACCAGCAGACCAACGCACGGCTTTATCGGCAAGGACAATCCGAACCTGTGACGATCACGCATCTTGTTGCGGAAGGGACGCTCGATCAAACCGTTCTCAAAGCACTAGATGCGAAAGACGCTACTCAGGCTGCGTTGATTGACGCGGTCACAGCAGAAATCACAACCACTGAAAGGACAAGCTCATGCATGTGATGACCAAATACCTCGACACAAGGAAAGCCGCGATCGCAGCCCTGCAGGATTATGCGGTGATGGAACAGATCATCGAGAGTACCGACGAGCAGATCAAGGCCGCTTACGCTGACGCGGCAAGCCCAGCATCACCGCGCATGGACGGCACACCGCCCTCGGGTGATCTGCACGCGTCCGAGAACAGGATCGTGGCGAGCATTGAGCGAATCGATGCCTACAAGGCTCGCTACCTACAGGCCCGCCAGTACATGGACTGGTTCTTGCCTGCGTGGGAAGTCATCGCTGAAGACGACCGCTTCATCCTCGAAGGCTTCTTCCTCAGCGAGGGGACACAAGATGAGAAGGTATCGATGATCGCCGATCACTTCTACGTCGAGCGTGACACGGTCTATCGGCGCAAGAACCGGGCCCTCGACAGGTTCGCCACCGCCTTATACGGACAGCTCTAGCGTTAGCCGGTATCCGAAACATGCGATAGAAAACCGCATATCGGTGTGAGAACATGTAAGTGGTTGAAAACTAGGAGAAGCCCCAAGAACCCACACGGGAACTTGGGGCTTCACCACATCCAGGGGGAAGGAGCCAGCGATGCCGGTCAAACCAGCCCACCCGTGCTCCCACCCCGGCTGCCCCGAGCTCACCCACGAACGCTACTGCGAGACCCATGCCAAAGCAGAGGACGCACGCTACCGGCGCTACCAAAGGGATCCGAAGATCAACTGTCGCTACGGTTCACGCTGGCGTAAGATCCGCGCCGCCTACATCGCAGCCCACCCGCTCTGCGAAGACTGCCTCGAACAAGGCAAGTACACGCCCGTGCAGGAAGTCCACCACGTGCTCCCGCTCGAACACGGCGGCACCCACAACTTCGACAACCTCCGTTCGCTGTGCAAGCCCTGCCACTCGCGCCAGAGCGCGCTGGATGACGACCGGTGGAGGCAACAACCTCGGGTCTACACCTACTGAATTCTTCGCCACGTTCCGCCCTGTCGCGGTTGTCGTCACGCACTTCAAAGTTGCCTACCCGCCTGGCGTTTGCCGAACACGAGCCACCGTCGAAAGCCTGACGAGGGGTAGGGCCGTCGAATCTCTACAGCCTTGGCACAGGTCAGCGGGCGGGGCCAACCGTGCGCAAAGTCCCCGAATCAAACAAGGTATTAACACTTCGGGCTTCGTCGGCAGTACCAGTGAGGGATGAAATCCCGCTGAGTGTTGCTCGGTTTTCTTGCGCTTTGTCCGTCCGGATTTGGGTTTCCCAGGGACGTACAGGTGAGGGCAAAAAACTCGGAGCTTCTCATCCGGTGTTCTGGATCCCTCCCTGGCAGGTGTTCGCCTGTCTTGAGTTAACAAACTGGTTTCTAAAAAGGAGGAATCATGACAGATCAAATGGTGCTAAAAACACAGCAATGGCTCAATCGCACCTATAGGAGCAAGGCTGGATTCGGTTCAGTCGTAGAGGACGGATATACCGGCTGGGGCACGGTCAACGCTTTGATTCGGGCCCTGCAAATCGAGCTGGGTATTACGACAACGGCGAACAATTTCGGACCGGGAACTATCAGTCGCTTCCAGTCTCGGTGGCCTAACGGCATCCACCAACAGGATGACGGCGCACAGGAGACTTCTAATGTGTACGGCATTATCCAAGGCGCTTTGTGGTGTAAGGGATATTCTGCTGGTGCCAGCGATATCACGACTCACTTCTACAGCGGAACTGGAAAGGCCATCAAACAGCTTAAGAGCGACATGGGCATTGGTGGAGATTCCACTGTGACGCTCGACGTCATGAAAGCGCTGTTGTCAATGCAGCAATTCGTCCTGCTTCGCTCTTATGGGGGCATTTCAGCGATTCGGCAAGCACAGCAACAAATCAACCAACAGTATCGCGCTTATACCGGAATCATCCCTACCGATGGACTCTACGGTCGGGAAATGAACACTGCTCTGATTCAGGTCTTGCAAGCCATTGAAGGATTTAGCCCTGCGGAAGCCACAGGTAATTTCGGCAATGGCACCAAAGCGCGTCTAACAATAGTTACACCCAGCAATGCGGCAAGTTTACCGAAGTGGGCTTGGCTAGCTCAGGTTGCTCTAGTGTGTAACCGGATTTCTCCCGATATCTATCCTTCTGCACAAACCGCACTGTCAACGTTCGTTCCGCAATTCCAAGCAAAGTATCAGCTCCCACGAAGCGGGGTGGTCGACTCGACTACATGGATGAGCCTGTTGACCTCGAAAGGTGATCCGAATCGTGCCTGCAAAGCATGCGATACACGCTTCGAGATTACGGCTGAGCGACTCAACCTACTTAAGGCGAACGGCTATGAGATCGTAGGACGTTACCTGACTGAGCCGAATCAGGATTCAAAAGATCCGTCTGACTATTTCAAAGCAATTCGCCCCGGAGAACTTGAACGCATCACCAACGGAGGGATGAAGTTCTTCCCGATTTTCCAGGAGTACTCAACCAAGCTTCGACACTTCACGCGGGAAAACGGCGCTCGGCACGCGACGCTCGCAAGGCAAGCAGCCCAGCGACTGGGTATTCCGGGAACGTATATCTATTTCGCAGTTGATTTCGACGCGACCGACCCCGAGGTCACAAGTCACATTCTTCCGTATTTCCAGGGTGTGCGTGGAAGCCTGGGAGGCGGATACAAAGTAGGCATCTACGCCTCGCGTAACATTTGTAGCCGCATCATTAAAGCCGGCTACGCTGGAAGCGCGTTCGTATCTGACATGTCCACAGGATTTTCTGGCAACCTTGGCTTCCCTATTCCTGACGATTGGAACTATGACCAGTTCACTGAAATCAGTGACTACAAGGGTGCTGGTTTTGACCTAGACAGAGTCGCCTATTCAGGACAAGCAGCGGCAGTTGATCATGTTGCACCCTCAAGTGCCGGTGGCGCTGCGCCCGACACCAGCATTGATTACACCAAGCTGGCTCCGATTGATCTGATCTGGCATTTAGAGAAACGCTTCGAAGAACTTCGTGCCAGTGGCAAGGTTGGAAAAGACTACGTTGCGGGTTCTCATGGTGCGGGAACGCGGATTGCCGTTCCGACTTGGCGTTGCATCCTCAACTATTTAGCAAAAGCCTACCTGCGTGACGGTGGTAGTGGATCTGCGGTGAATTGGTCCGTGTCTGCAGAAAGTTTCAGGAGTGCTGACGCGAGCGTACTCGAGAAGGACGCTGTAGGCAAGAAGATCATCGCTGCCTTGAATCGCTATATTGATAACACGTGGCGGCAATCCATGACCGACAAGACCGGAGAATCGGTTGATCTGGCGCATCTGGCGGCAACAACGCTTGGATACACCAACTGGAATGTTATCCCTGATGCGTGGACTGGCTGGGCCGGAGACCTAGCTACTGCCATGGAGAATATTCAGAAAACGCTTGACTGGAATCCCAGTGCGAACTTGGATCAGGTGGCCACAGCTCTAGTCGGTCAAGGTAACGATTACCGTCAGCATCCTGGCTTGAAGGGGCTAGTACTTGACAAGAAAAACGACAAGGGACAGTGGGAATCGGTAGGAAACAATTGTAACCGTGACGATCTCTGCTGTGACGGAGACGCCATCGTTATCGCTAACACGCTAGAAAACGGCAACGACTCCAACGCTCATCTTCTGTCAGCAACATTGCGAGAGTACTACAACAATTCCAGCAAACTTGCCAACAGATTCAAGCAGATTGGCTGGAGCTTGGGGGCGAATAATTCCACTGAGGCATATCAGAAAATAAGTGAATATGCCGACTTGGATAGCGCCGTTTTAGGATGGTTCCTGGCTGGATACGTCAAGGAAGAGATTCGTTTGACAGCTTGCCGAAAGCTAGCTGAATTCATCTACCGATAATTGATTTGGTCTTTTCCTTGGTGTGGCGCTTGGGTAAAAACGCTAAACCCAAGCGCTACACCACCAGCAACAAGAGCGCCGATGGCGGGAACGGAAAACTGGCTCAGCAGTTGAGAAAAAGAATCACTATGAACTAACGAGCCGACACCATCGAGTGAAAAGAGAAAAGCTGAGAGTCCGATAAAGGCTCCTGCTGAAAGTTGCAACGCGCGGGCAGATTGAATACCGATGAAATGCTTATTAAAAAGCAGAAGAAGAAGAATCGTGAAACACACATACATGATTGGCATCAATAAGAAGACCACAAAAAATCTCTGATCCTGATCCTTGCACCGTAGAAAGATGGCGGCGAAAAGCCACGCGCCGACAAAATATGCCAGAGCGGATACAAGAAACACAGATATTTTTTTGATGACCAGTCCCTTCAACTTTTCGCTACACATTTTGATACGGCAACGGCATCAGGAGTTGTATGCCCCAATAAGTTCTCATTCTACAAGAAGGGTTTCCCTGCATTGCTAAGGATAGCGCTGATCGGGCGGATGTCGCGTGAATGCAGGCACGAGGCCTGGTGCGTTGAACCCGACAGTCACGAAAAGGCGCACGGGAGCGCCTATACCAGAGGCTCCCGAGTATCTGTCTGTGGTGTACAGCGTGGTAAGAAGCTATTGGGGGGGCGGCTTGGTTATGGGGTTGTTCTGGCGGCTTTCTGGTGAATGCACGGAGCTTTTTGATTGCCCATTCGTAGTGGCTTGATGTGGCTGACACGCAGTAGGAGCCGAGCGAGGTTGTGCCCGTCCACGGGAAATGCGCCTTGGTGAATAACTCCTCGTTGGTGAACTCGCCGATGAGAGCCACTACTGCGGTGTGGCTGTCAGCGAGGTTCTCGCGGATAGCCTCAAGCTCAGTGCCCTGATATTGAGTCCAAATCTCTTGGTTGAGCGTTGGCGTGGTTCGCCACGTGTGAGGAAACGGAAGAAACGGTCGAGGCTGACCCTGGCGGTTGGCGTCGACGAAGCCAAGCAACATGCGCTGCCACTCGTGCAGGTGGGCAAGGACGTCGCGCAGGTTTTTGTCCCGCGCCCAGTGGGCTTCTTTACCGATTTGAGTGATGCTGGGATCAAAATTCGTATGCTGATCGTCGGAACTCATTCCCTCAATGAGGCTGTCCAGTTTCGCATACTGCGCCTCGGCGGCATCCAATAGTTCAGTTTTCGTCTTCGGTCTCGGCACGCCACTAATTGTCTCACAGCAGGAAAGCAGATGAAAACCTATGGCGAAAGACGGAACGAACCGGGGTGGCCGCCGTGTGCGGGCAGGTGCGAAACCCGATCCGCTGAATGCGAAGCTCGCAGCTGGCCGCCCAGCCACGCGGCTTGATGATCCGCTGGGTGAGCCGTTTGACTTTGAAGGCTCAGATATCGGGGATGGTGCGGTGCTTGCTGGTGAGGTGATGCCGGAGCCTGCCGAGTATCTGTCGGAGATTCAGCGTGATGGTAAACCCCTCGGCGCTGACCTCGTCTACCGAGAAACATGGCAATGGCTCGATCAACGTGGCTGTTCCCAGTTCGTCGCACCGCGCTTGATCGAATCCTATGCGCAGGCGTTCGCGCGTTATGTGCAGTGTGAACAGGCGATCTCCAAGTTCGGCTTGCTCGGCAAACACCCAACCACAGGGGCTGCGATCGCATCCCCGTTCGTTGCTATGTCCCAGTCTTTCGGGAAGCAAGCGAACGTGTACTGGTACGAGATTTACGAGATAGTGCGCGCCACCTGCACCAGCGACTACTCAGGTTCGGCGCCGGGTGATGACGTGATGGAGCGCCTGCTGCAAGCCCGCTCCTAACACCCCTTTGATTCTCGTGTGCCTGCCCGAGATGGGTGGGCACTTTTCTATGTCCCGATTCTTTGGAAAGTGAGTGTGTATGTCTGTTACGAAGACTGCTGAGGCCGTGTGTATCGGCCATCCCGATAAGCTCTGTGATTTGATCGCTGACACGATCCTTGACGATATCCTCTACGAGGATCCTGCTGCCCGCGTTGCAGTAGAAGTGATGGCATCTGGCCGCAGGATCATTGTGACTGGCGAGATCACTTCGAAGGTTCGTCCGCGTATTCGTGAGTCGGTGCGTTACGCGCTGGTGAAGGCGGGTTATGTGCCGTGGAAGTTCCTCGTTTTCGTCTGGACACGCCGCCAATCCCCAGACATCAACGCAGGGGTTTCCAAGTCCTTGGAGGCTCGCTTCGGAGACACGAGTGAGTTTGCGTTGCAGGGCGCTGGCGATCAAGGCACCGTCTACGGATACGCCACCAACGAAACCCCGCAGCGTTTGCCATTGCCGCTCGTACTCTCGCATGAGATCTGTGGGCGTCTTGATGACGCCCGCAAGGACGGCACGATCAGCGGTATCAAGTCCGATGGTAAGGCGCAGGTGACGGTTCGCTACGACGCCGCCGGACAACCCGTAGCAATCGAAACCGTCGTGGTGTCGATCCAACACGAGAAGATCAAGGATCTGGACGAGCTTGCGGCTGAGGTCAAAACACTGATCGTCGCACCCGCGTGTAAGCCGTATCTGCCAATTAGCGCTGACACCAAGATTCTGGTGAATCCCTCGGGCTTGTTTACGGTGGGTGGTTCAAAGGCAGACACGGGGCTCACTGGTCGCAAGCTGATGGTCGACACTTACGGCGGTCTCGCCCCACATGGTGGTGGGGCGTTCTCGGGTAAGGACGCGTCCAAGGTTGACCGCTCGGGTGCGTATATGGCGCGTCTGATCGCCAAGACTATCGTCGACTCCGGTCTTGCACAGGAATGCCAGGTCGTAATTTCCTATGCGATTGGGAAGGCTGATCCGGTCGCCTTCACCATCGACACGCTCGGCAGTGGTGAATACTCCGACAAGATCCTCGCTAAGGCCGCGGCCGAGGTGTTTCCGCTACGCCCAGGAGCGATCATTGACGCTTTGGGGTTGCGAGCACCCGGCTACACCCACTACTCAACCTACGGACACTTCGGCCATGCCGGTTTGCACTGGGAGAACTCGTTCGCTCACGTCGACGCATTAAAGAAGGCGGTGACCACACATGCTCATGAAACCAATGCCCATCAGTGAACTCAAGCCCGCTGACTACAATCCGCGTAAAGACCTCCAGCCCGGTGATCTTGAGTATGAGAAGCTCAAGCGATCCTTGACCGAGTTCGGCTACGTCGAACCCGTCATCTGGAACTCCACCACCGGCAACATCGTCGGTGGACACCAGCGCTTGAAGGTGCTCGAAGATCTCGGCCACACGGACGTGGACGTGATCGTTGTTGAGCTCGATTCGACCCGCGAAAAAGCCCTCAACATCGCGCTCAACAAGATCAGCGGCGAATGGGACAACGACAAACTTGCCCTCCTCATCGCCGACCTCGACGCTTCGGATTTCGACGCTGAACTCACCGGTTTCGACGACGCCGAAATCCAGCAGTTGATCGGCTCCTTGGATGAGAACGAGGTTGAGGACGACGACTTCGACCTTACCGCCGCACTCGAAGCATCCGCGTTCGTGGAGCGTGGGGATATCTGGACGCTTGGCCGTCACCGACTCGTGTGCGGCGACGCCACCAGCGTCGAGGACGTCGAGTTGTTGATGGATGGTAAACGTGCGAATCTTGTGTTGACCGATCCGCCATATAACGTCGCCTTCGAATCAGGATCCGGATTGTCCATCAAGAACGACAAGATGGATGGCGATAAGTTCTACGATTTCCTGCTATCAGCGTTTTCGAACATGGTGGGCGTGTGTGAGAAGGGCGCATCCGCGTATATGTTCCACGCTGACACTGAAGGATTGAACTTCCGCCGCGCCTTCGTTGAGGCAGGCTTTTACCTGTCGGGCTGTTGTATTTGGGTTAAAGATTCCCTCGTATTGGGACGTTCCCCGTATCAGTGGCAGCACGAGCCGGTGCTATTCGGGTGGGTGAAGACGGGTAAGCACAAGTGGTACGCCGACCGGAAACAAACCACGATCTGGAACTTCGCCAAGCCCCGCCGCAACGCTAACCACCCCACCTCCAAACCGCTGGATTTGTTGGCGTATCCGATCGGGAACTCCACCCAGGCGAACACGATCGTGCTCGACACCTTCGCAGGCTCAGGCTCCACACTCATGGCAGCTGAGGCAACCGACCGCATCGCCTACTGCATGGAACTCGACGAAAAATACGCCTCCGTGATCCTGCGCCGCTACGCCGACGCCACCAGAGACGCCGCAGGGATCACCTGTCTGCGAGGCGGCAAAGAATACTCGTATTTGGATTTGGTGCGCGATGTTGAGGGGGTGAACCGTGAGTGAGTTGACGTTGGGTTCCTTGTTTGATGGCTCGGGTGGTTTCCCTCTCGCAGGTATTCAGGCGGGTATTCGTCCTGTGTGGGCGAGTGAAATCGAACCATTCCCGATTCTCGTTACGACCCGCCGCCTGCCGCAGCTCACTCATGTGGGTGATGTGACCACGGTCAACGGGGCTGATGTTGATGCGGTGGATGTGATCACGTTTGGTTCTCCCTGCCAAGACCTATCCGTTGCAGGTAAACAAGCAGGCCTGGCGGGTGAACGCTCGGGTCTGTTCTTTCATGCTGTACGAATTATTGACCAGATGAGGAAAGCAACCCATGGAATGTTTCCACGCTACGCGATCTGGGAGAATGTCCCTGGCGCGTTCTCCTCACACAAAGGATCCGATTTCGCCACCGTCCTTACCACGCTCACGCGCATCGTCGACCCGAGCACGCCTGATATGCCTGTCCCTGAGGGTGGATGGTCGTACGCGGGATGTGTCATGGGTGAGGGATTCTCACTGGCATGGCGTGTACTCGATGCGCAACATTTCGGCCTCGCCCAACGACGCCGCCGCATCTACCTTGTCGCAGATTTTGCAGGCCGATCCGCACCCGAGATTCTTTTTGAGCCCGCGAGCTTGCCAAGGAATCCTGAATCGTGCGGCACGCAAGAACAAGACCATGCCCACACCCCTGAAGCAAGCCTTGGAGGCCGTAGCAGCTCGGTGATGTTGTTGGATCATCATCCGCAGGACTCGAGGTTGACCGTCAACTCCTCGGGGGTGGTGCAGACGCTGACTGCCCGGATGGGCAACTCACCCACCAACGTCCCCATCCTCCTCGACGCCCCAGAAGAACGCAGGGTGTTTGGCCTGAATTCGATCCACCAGTCCCGCAGCGGTGGCGGCCACTACGGCTACGAAGCGGAAGTGTCGAAAACCCTCGACCTGAAAGGCGGGGAACCGACCTGCAACCAAGGCGGCATGGTCATCTTGGAGCCCGTCTATGCCGCATCCAAGGCCGACTATTTCACCCGCACCACCAAGGATCAGGCAGGTGCGCTGCTGGCCACGGATTACACCGACCCGCCCATGGTCGCCAGCTCGTCGCTGCGCCCCAGACGGTTGACGCCGGTCGAGTGCGCCCGGTTGCAGGGGTTTCCTGACGATTGGTGTGACGGTCTTGCTATCGAGGATCCGACAAGCGAGGACATCGAGTATTGGACGGGCATTTGGGCTACCTGGAACTTGGCGCGCGGCGTGAAACCACGAACCGCACGCCAAGTCACTACTTGGTTGAAGAATCCAACCAGTGATAGTGCCCAGTACAAGTTGTGGGGTAACGCGATCGCTTTGCCCGTGGCTCGCCACGTCCTTGAAAGACTGAAAAATTTTGCTCGCGCAGGGACTGGATAAGCACTCGCACCTATGGCTGTATGTACATGACCAAACAAACCCCCGACAAGGGGGAAACACGAGATGGAGGATGGTCATGAGTGATCTACATATCGAGATCAGCGAGATGCTCGAAGCATGCATCAACATCTGGGACATTGAAGAAGCCCTCGACATTGCACGAAAGTGGAACTTCTCCCTGGTTGCCGGTGCGATCGAACACGACCCGCATGGCTATCTGCGACTGGTTGATTCTTGGTTTGAACAGGTGACCCGATGACCACGATCGAGTTTACCCCGAACAAGGCTGGGCGTAAGAAACTCGCCGAAGTCATCGCGGAACATCTTGGCGTGAAAGCCAGGTATGCTGGCATGCCCACCTTTGACTATCTGATTGGTGAGGCGCGGTTGGATCGGGACTGGGTGCTTCACCTCCCAGACAACGCAGACGGCGACGCGATAACCGACGCCGCGAGCGCGGCCGGGTTTGCGCCTGCGGGTGAGGTTTACGGACTCACGCTCACATTCCCCACGACCAGGTGGGACGAGGCCACAGGCGCGAAGCTCGACGCCCTGCTCGCCTCCAAGGGAGCACTCATCGCTAAGGCACTGGTTATTCCTGCTACGCCCATGGCGATCGATGAGGCGGAAGGGACCGTTGAGTTTGCCTGGTTTGACCAGCTCCCAGATGCGGAGGTGATTGAAGCGGTCAGCGTGCTGATTCAGCTCATGATCGAGCACGCGAAAACCGCCACGAGAGTCTCCGCGAAGCCTGCCAAGACAGGTGGAAATGACAAGTATGCGATGCGCTGCTGGTTGCTGCGCCTGGGCATGATCGGCGACAACTACAAGCACGTGCGCCGAGTCCTGCTAGCGAATCTGGAAGGCAACGCGGCATGGAAAACCCTGCCCAAATCCGACCACTGAGTTCCTTGCGGAGAACCGGCGAAAAGCGACTGGATAACCGCGCACACCTATGGCTGTATGTACATGACCGAACAAGAGGACAAGGAGAAGGTCATGAACACCAGCAAGATTACGATGGAGCAGCTGCAGATGGCGACCGACAGCTACGGCACGGTTATCGCCTACGGGGATTTCGTCCTCGCTTCGTCCTACCGGCACCTGGGCAAGGGCCGGATCGGAAACGACGCTCGCGTCTACAAACTCGCCGAGCAGCCCATCCCTGGCTGGGGATCGGACGCTCGCAGTTTCATTGAATGCGAACTCGCCCTGGTTGCTGAGGCTGAGGAACTGTTCGAAGATGCCGGCCACGCCATCGCCTGGGCGCTTGACCACACCAACTAACCAGCACAGGAAGGAGCCTGACGGGCGTGATGCGCACTCTCGACACCTACACGCCGACCCGATTCATAGCCACAGGCTCACGCTACGACAAGCGTAAAGCCGACTTCGCGGTCGCGTTCATCCAAGCCTTAAAGCACACGAAGGGCCGCTGGTCAGGCAAACCCTTCCAGCTCATCGACTGGCAAGAGCAAATCATCCGCGACCTGTTCGGCACTGTCAAAGAAGACGGCTACCGTCAATTCACCACCGCCTACGTCGAGATACCCAAAAAGATGGGCAAAAGTGAGCTCGCCGCCGCAGTTGCGTTACTACTCACCTGCGGGGATGGTGAAGAGCGCGCCGAAGTCTATGGCTGCGCGGCTGATCGTCAGCAAGCATCCATTGTGTTTGAGGTCGCGGCGGACATGATTCGCATGAGTCCAGCGCTGTCCAAACGCGTCAAGATTCTTGCCTCGCAGAAGCGGATTATCTACAAGCCCACCAACTCCTTCTACCAGGTGCTGAGCGCGGAGGCGTATTCCAAGCACGGGTTCAACATCTCCGGCGTTGTCTTCGACGAACTCCACACCCAACCCAACCGTGCCTTGTTCGACGTCATGACCAAAGGATCAGGCGACGCGCGCACCCAACCCCTGTACTTCCTCATCACGACAGCGGGTACCGACACGCATAGCATTTGTTATGAGCAGCATGAGAAGGCTGAGGACATCCTCGCAAGCAAAAAGTTTGATCCGACGTTCTACCCGGTGATCTATGGGGCGGCGCAAGATGATGATTGGACCGACGAGGACGTGTGGCATAAGGCTAATCCGAGCTTAGGGATCACTGTCCCGATCGAGAAAGTCCGTCAAGCCTGCACGAACGCGAAACAAAACCCAGCCGAAGAAAACACATTCCGCCAACTTCGCCTCAACCAATGGGTCAAACAAAGCGTGCGGTGGATGCCCATGCACATCTGGAACCAAAACTCAGCACCCGTCGACCTGTCAGATTTGGAGGGGCGGGTGTGTTACGGCGGCCTCGACTTGGCTTCCACGACGGACATCACTGCTTTCGTTCTCGTATTCCCACCCTACGGGGACGATGACAAATATACGGTCGCGCCATGGTTTTGGATACCCGAAGACAACCTCAAACTAAGGGTTGCCCGTGATCACGTGCCCTACGACCTGTGGCAACAGCAAGGCTTCCTGCAAACCACGGAGGGCAACGTCGTCCATTACGGCGCGATTGAAGCCTTCATCGAGCAACTCGGTGAACGCTTCGATATTCGCGAGATTGCTTTCGACCGTTGGGGCGCAGTCCAAATGAGCCAAAACCTCGAAGCCTTAGGTTTCACCGTCGTTCCCTTCGGGCAAGGCTTCAAAGACATGAGCCCGCCCTCGAAGGAATTGATGAAGCTTGCGCTTGAAGGACGCCTTGCTCATGGTGGGCACCCGGTCCTGTCATGGATGGTTGACAACATTCACGTACGCACCGACCCAGCAGGAAACATCAAACCCGACAAACAAAAGTCCACGGAGAAAATCGATGGCGTGGTCGCAACAATCATGGCCCTCGACCGCGCCATCCGAAACGGCAGCGGGCGTGTCAGCGGCAGTGTTTATGACGAGCGCGGCCTACTCGTGCTGTGAGCACGCTCATGGATGAACGCGCCGATGCCTGTGCCGATCAGTCCCAAGATCGAGTAGGCGACGCCGTAGATGAGGGCTGAATCGTTGTAGTACACGAACAGTGTGGTCAAGAACCCTGCGAACGGGGCCAGTAGCCACCACCAGCCGAACCCGTGGCGTGCCCCATCGATAACGCTCAAAACGATGGTGAGTAGTGGAAACGCGAGGAAGAGCAACGCGATGAACCACTTGGCGTTGGGATCGCTCAGCCTGCTGATCCACATGGAAATGAGCGGCAACAACCAAAATGCCGCTAGCAGGACACTCATCAGTGCCCACGACTGTTTTGAGGGCGCTTTCATATTCCAATTTTACATGTGAAAGGACACCGCATGAGTTTTCTGAATTGGCTGCGTGGCGACACCACTCGCAACGCCACCGATCATGCAATCGGTACGGGCTATAGCTTCTTTTTCGGAGCGACCTCGTCTGGTCGTCCGGTGACTGAGCGTTCAGCGATGCAGATGACGGCGGTGTATTCGTGCGTGCGGATTTTGGCTGAAGCGATAGCCGGGCTACCACTGCACGTATACCGTTACAAGGACGGTGGCGGCAAGGAAAAAGCCCTCGACCACCCCTTATACCCGCTGTTGCATGATGAACCTAACCCCGAGATGACATCCTTCGTGTTCCGAGAAACCCTCATGACCCACTTGCTGCTCTGGGGTAATGCGTTTGCGCAAGTGATCCGCAACGGCCGCGACGAAATCATCGGCTTGTATCCGTTGATGCCAAACCGCATGACGGTGGGGCGTGATGAGGCTGGGCGGCTGTATTACGAGTATCAGCAGACACGGGACGAACCAACCGGCAGGTTCGAAACCGTCACCTTGCAAGCCCGCGACGTGTTGCATATTCCAGGTCTGGGCTTTGACGGACTGGTTGGTTATAGCCCGATTGCGATGGCAAAGAACGCCATCGGCTTGGCGCAGGCTACCGAGGACTACGGGGCGAGCTTTTTCGCTAACGGTGCCGCCCCTGGTGGTGTGCTCGAGCACCCGGGTACGATCAAAGACCCCGCGCGCGTCAGGGAGTCCTGGCAGTCCACGTTCGGCGGAGCGAGGAACGGCAACAAGATCGCTGTGCTCGAGGAAGGCATGAAATACACGCCCATCTCCGTCAGCCCAGAACAAGCTCAATTCCTTGAAACGAGAAAGTTTCAGATCAACGAAATTGCTCGAATCTTCCGCATACCCCCGCACATGATCGGCGACCTCGAAAAATCCTCGTTTTCCAATATTGAGCAGCAGTCGCTCGAGTTCGTGAAGTACACGCTGGACCCGTGGGTGATCCGGTGGGAACAGGCCATCACCAAAACACTTCTCAGCTCGCGTGAAAAACCTCAGATCTACGTGAAGTTCAACCTCGAAGGCTTACTACGTGGGGATTACGAATCCCGAATGAATGGTTATGCGGTGGCAAGGCAAAACGGCTGGATGAGCGCCAACGATATCCGCGAACTAGAAAACCTCGACCGCATCAGTCCCGAGGCTGGCGGCGACCTCTATTTGGTGAACGGGAACATGCTCCCGCTCAGTCTCGCAGGGGCATACGCGCAGACAACCGAGTCTGAATCGGAGCCTGAACTGGCTGAGGAACCTATGAGTGAATCTTCTGTAAGGAGGAGGATATGAGACGTTTTTGGAACTGGCTCACACCAGAGCCATCAACTGACCCGGACGCAGATGCAGTCCGGGTTTTGCGCATTAGCGGCACGATCGCTGAAGAATCCTGGTTCGATGACGATGTCACGCCGGGAATCTTCGCTAGTGAGTTGAATGCTGGGTCTGGAGCGGTGACTATCTGGCTCAATTCGCCTGGTGGTGATGTTGTGGCTGCGGCGCAGATCTACAACATGCTCATCGACTACCCAGGCACAGTCACCGTCAATATCGATGGCATCGCTGCATCTGCTGCGTCTGTGATCGCAATGGCCGCATCCACCGTGGCTATGAGTCCGGTGTCGATGTTGATGATTCACAACCCTGCCACCATGGCGGTTGGCGATAAGGACGAACTCGCACGTGCGATGTCGATGCTTGATTCGGTCAAAGAATCGATCCTGAATGCGTATCAGGAGAAGACGAACCTGAGTCGGGCGAAGCTGTCCAAGCTCATGGATGCTGAGACGTGGATGGATGCTCGGGCCGCGATCGATATGGGTTTTGCCGACGAACTCTTGACAGGTGAACGTAGCCCGGCCTTCAACGTTAAGCCGGACGAAGAACTAGAAGACGATGAGGACGAAGTCGACTCCCCAGACGAACCCGATGACGAGGGCGAAGAGTTGAAGCGTCCGCCGTTCTCACCCAAGAACGCGGGACAAGGCACGGTGTTTTCCCGCCGCGCCTCCGAACAAAAGCTCGTCGCGCATCTGACCGCCTCCTCACCGCCGAGGCCGGTGCGACCACCACGCCCCACCGTTACGCTCGCCGTGCCTGTTGGTCGGCGGGTTTGTGATTTGTACGCCGAATTGATCAATCAACCCCACTGAAAGGACCAATATCCATGTCTACTTCACTTTCTGTTTCTGATCTTCGCACCAAGCGCGCAGATGTTTGGGAGAAGGCGAAGGCCTTCCTCGATGAGCGCCGCGACACCAGCACCGGTTGCCTGTCTGCTGAAGACGATCGGGCTTACGCGAAGATGGAGGCCGAAATCGACCAGCTCACCAACGAGATCGCACGCTCTGAACGTGCCTTGCGCCGCGACGCCGACCTCGCTAAGGCAACAAACACACCGCTGACCTCCATGCCCGGCATCAACCCCGACAATGACGAGGTCAAACCCATGACCCCACGCGCTTCAGCTTCCTATAAGCGAGCCTTCTGGGATGCGATGCGGCTCAACGCTTCTCCGATGGAGGTGCGCAACGCCCTTAGCGAGGGTGTTGATACTGAAGGCGGCTATCTGGTGCCCGACGAGTTCGAACGCACGCTGATCTCCTCACTTGAAGATCAGAACATCATGCGCTCCCTGGCCAAGGTCATTCAAACCACCAGCGGGGATCGGAAGATCCCGGTCGTCTCCACGCATGGCACTGCCGGGTGGCTCGATGAGGGCAAGCCGTACACCGAATCCGATGAAGCCTTCACGCAGGTCACTTTGTCGGCGTTTAAGCTCGGCACCTTCCTCAAAATCAGCGAAGAGCTACTTAATGATGCGGCGTTTAATGTCGAGCAGTACTTGGCGGCGGAGTTTGCTCGCCGTATCGGCGCAGCTGAAGAAGAAGCCTTCCTCACCGGAGACGGCAAGGGCAAACCTACCGGCATCTTCACTGCATCTGGCGGTGGCGAGAAGGCGGTGACCACGGGCAAGGCCACCGACATTACCGCTGATGAGCTCATCGACCTGCACTACGCCCTGCGCGGCCCGTATCGGAAGAACGCGGTGTGGCTGATGAACGATTCCACTGTGAAAACCATCCGTAAGCTCAAGGATGGTAACGGCCAGTACTTGTGGCAACCTGCCCTGACCGCAGGAACGCCGGATCTGGTTCTTGGCCGCCCGGTCCACACGTCGACGTTTGTGCCGGAGATCAAGGCTGGTGCGTCGACGGTTGCTTTCGGTGACTTGTCGTATTACTGGATCGCCGACCGACAGGGCCGCTCCTTTAAGCGGCTCAACGAACTGTTCGCCACCACCGGACAGGTCGGCTTCCTCGCATCCCAGCGACTGGACGGCAAGCTCGTCCTACCCGAAGCAGTCAAGCTGCTCACCCAAAAGGCATCCGCATAACCAGCGGTTCTACACATGAATAGGAGGTGGCCGCAATGACCACGGTTGATTTGGTTGCGCAGGTGAAGGCGAACCTGCTCATCACCTTCGACGATGACGACAAGCTGCTTGTCGCATTGGTGAATGCGGCCACCTCCTACGCCTGCTCCTTCCAGCACCTGCCCGAAAACCACTACGAAAAGAATGAAATGAGCGGGGCAACCAGGCAGGGCATTGTCATGCTCGCCTCCCATCTTTATGAGTCGCGTGATGGTTCGACGGCAGGCTTTTGGGCCGATAAACCGGATGCGGCTCGGGCGGTATGGAACGCGGTGAACAATCTGCTGCGCCTGGACCGGGATTGGAAGGTGTAGACCAATGGCTTCTTTGGGATCCATGCGCACCACCATCGACCTCATCCAGCCGACGGTTGTTCGGGATAAGGCGGGGTTCACCACCACGCGCGATGAAGTGAAGGCGACGGTGCGGGCGCAGATCGAGGTGCGGCACGCATCGAGCGCGTGGGTGAACCGGGCAGCGTACTCAAAGGCCGACGTCCTCTTCCGCATCAGATCTTTTCCCGGACTGTCCGTGACCACTGATATGGAGATCAGTGGCCCGGATGGGCGGTATGTGATTGACGCAGTTGAGGTGATCGGCAGGTATGTCGAGATTCTCGCCCACCAGATAACCCCTGAAGGGAGATAGTCATGGCTCGAGTGCAGATTCGCTTGCCGAACGCGTTTATTGATTCTCTTGATGCTGCCAGCCGTGTGCTCGAAACCTCTGCTGATGAGGTGCTTGAGGCGGGAGCCGCGGTGGTTGAGCCGCGCATGCGAGCAAACCTCACGGGCGCGATCGGACGTGCCACCAATCAGCCCTCGCGGTCAACAGGGCAACTACTCAGCGCGCTTGGTACGACCTCGGTGAAAGTAAACAACAAAGGTGATCACAACATTAAGGTCGGCTTCGCCGAGAACCGCCGCGACGACAGAGCGAATGCGTTGATCGCCAACGTCCTCGAACACGGCCGTAGTGATCAGCCTGCACGCCCGTTCCTTGCACCCACACGGTCGCAAACGCGGCGTGGTGCAATCGAGGCCATGAAAACAGCGCTCACAGCGCGCATTGAGCAGGTGGGGCCATGACCGCATTATTGGAACAACTCACGCAGATTGCTGACAAGCTCGGCCTGCCGTTCGAGGTCGGTCTCTACACGGCAACGCCTGCGCCGCAGACGTATCTGGTGGCAACCCCGCTGACGGATGTGCTGGACGTGTTCGCAGACAATCAGCCCAGCGTTGAGGTTGAGGAAGTCCGCCTCGCACTCTTCACTCGCGGAAACTACCTCGACCTACGTAACCGCATTACCCGCGCCCTACTCGACGCCGGTCTAACAATCACTGCCCGTACCTATGTCGGCTTTGAAAATGACACTGGATTTCACCATTACGCGATAGACGTCGCAACCCACCACACCTACACATGAAGGAGCATTACTCATGGCGACTATTGGTTTAGACAAGCTCTACTACGCCACCATCACTGAAAACCCCGACACGGGTGAGGAAACCTACGCCAAACCCAAACCCCTCGCCAAAGCCATCAGCGCAGAACTCAGTGTTGAGGTCGCCGAGGCAATCCTGTATGCCGATGACGGGCCGAGTGAGATCGTCAAGGAATTCAAATCCGGCACCCTGACTTTGGGTATCGACGACCTGGGTGGTGAAGCAGCCGCAGCCCTCACTGGGGCGAGCGTGGATGCAAACGGCGTACTCATTTCCGCCTCCGAGGATGGTGGGGCTCCGGTGGCGATCGGTTTCCGAGCCGCACGCTCCAACGGGAAGTATCAGTATTTCTGGCTGTACCGGGTCAAGTTCGCCCTCCCAACAGAAACGTTGGCTACAAAGGCCGACTCGATTACGTTCTCGACACCCTCGATTGAGGGCACGATTTTGCGGCGTAACAAACCCGATAGTAAGGGGCGGCATACATGGAAGGCCGAAGTGCTAGAGGGCGGCACCGGCGTCAAGCCCGAGACGATCACTAATTGGTATGCCCAGGTTTACGAACCTGCTGCTACAACCGAAGACTAAGGAGCATGAGCCATGACAACCAAGAAGAACACTGATTCTGTTGTTGACCCAGGGCGCTCCGCCACTGTCAGCATCGGCGGGGAGGACTACGAGCTCGTCCTGACGACGAAAGCCACGCGGCTGATCGCTGAGCGTTACGGCGGGCTCGAACATCTGGGTAACGCCCTGGAAATCTCCGACGATCTGGGCAAGACGCTCGGTGAGGTGATTTGGCTAATCACGCTGCTGGTCAACCAGTCCATCCAGATCCACAACCTGCGCCACCCAGACGACAAGCGCCCAGAGTTGACCGAGGACGAGGTTGAACTACTCACTGTGCCTGCTGATCTGGCGGACTATCGTGGCGCGATCGCCGAAGCCTTACAGCGAGGCACACGCCGAGACATCCTGACCGAGCCAGCCCCAAAAGCACCAGCAGCGGACGCGTAGTCGACAACGATCAGGCTGTGTTCATGCGGCTGACGTATATCGGCATGGCTCACCTTCACCTATCGCGGGTGGAGGTGGGCTTAACCGTGTTTGGTGAGCTGTTGGATCTGGTCGACTGCTGGCGACTCGAAACCGGGCGCGCCCGGCCGCTACGTCAATGGTTCATCGACGACGTGATTCCTGCCGGGATTTAGATGTTGTCCCGGTGGGTTTTTAGTTCGTGAGCGAATTCTGTGGGCATTAATTGATGCCATTGATGACCCGCGTCTGGCACAACGATGAGGCGGGCTGGTGGGATCTGTTGGCTGATGGTGCGGGCGGCAGGAAGATTCGCGCGGTCTTTCGAGCCGCACGCAATCGTCGTTGGAACCGTGATATTTCCAAGCTCTGGCTCGAAATCAATGGCTGATATTTGACGCAGGATTTCCAGCAACTGTTGCTTGGAAATCTGTGATGGGCACACGAGACGCTCAGGCAAGACTCGCATGAGAACGCTTTGAATGCGCATCAATACTTTAGGCGGGCGTGCTTGAGGAGCTGAAAGAAACAGGGAGCGAACCATGTGCGGGTGCCGAATTGCCAGATCAAGACCCATCACCGCGCCAAGAGATAGCCCAACCACGTCGACTGGATCATTCAGTGACGCGGCGAGTTCGTCCGTGCGCTCATGTAACGACCATGGCGTTCCTGATGGCTGATCGACAACAGTGGGCGTGAGCGCGTCAATGCTCTCAAACTCGTTGATGACACCATTCCAGGCTTGCGGGGTCTCACCGAGTCCGTGGAGGAAAAGTACCGGAGTGCTCATCGCTGCAAACCACGAGTGGCAAAGTGCCACGCTGCAAGCCCGATCGCACATATTGCGAAACCTGCTGCATTAGCGATGCCCGTGACGGGATGCACGACACCGCTCATCCACAAAACAGCGAAAACGACCGTACCGATGACGAGTAAAGCAAACAACGGCCATACCCACCGGCGATTAGTTACAACATTAGCCCACACGATTCCTCCTCATCCTCTAGCCAATTTTAAGCCCCAGCAACGCGAAGGAATACAGACCTATGGCTGACAGTTCGTTTGGTTTGAAGATCGGGCTTGAGGGTGAGCGAGAGTTCAAGCGCGCGATCACGGACATTAACCGTGAGATGCGAGTGCTTGGCAGTGAGATGAAGCTTGTGGCGTCCTCGTTTGATAAGAACGACAAGTCCGCCGAAGCCCTCACCGCCCGCAACCAAGTACTCGGCAAAGAAATCGAAGCTCAGAAAGCCAAGATCGAGACCCTGCGTGCAGCCCTCGAAAACAGCGCTTCCTCGTTTGGTGAGAATGATTCGCGGACGAAGAATTGGCAGATCCAGCTCAACAACGCAGGCGCGGAGCTCAACCGCCTTGAAGGCGAACTCAAAGCCAACAACGACGCCCTCTCTGATTTCGGGAACGAGGCAGACAGTGCCGGTGACAATGCCAAGGGCGCGGCAAAGGACGCAGGACGTCTTGAGGGCGCGGTGGATGATCTCGGTGACGAGATGAACTCCACCAGCTCCAAGACTCGCATTTTCGGCGACGTGTTGAAAGCCAACCTTGCCTCCGAAGCGATCCTCGCCGGGGTGAAGGGTATCGGGCATGCGATCGCCAGTATTGGTCGCGGCATGGCTGGAGCCTTGAAGGAGGGCGTGGAGTACAACGCGCGTATGGAGCAATACTCCACAAGCTTCACGACGATGCTTGGTGATCAAGCCAAGGCTCAGCAGCTTGTGAATGATTTGAAGGTTGAGGCGGCGAAGACTCCGTTTGGTATGGAGGATCTTGCGGGCAACATGCAAACCCTCCTGAGCTTTGGCATGAGCTTGGAGGATGCGAAAAAGCACCTGAACGAAATCGGCGACATTAGCCAAGGTGACGCGGTGAAGATGGAGTCCTTGACACTCGCCTTCGCCCAAATGTCTTCGACCGGCAAGCTCACGGGGCAGGACTTGCTGCAGATGATCAACGCCGGATTCAACCCCCTGGAGGAAATCTCGCGTAAGACCGGCAAGAGTATTGGTGAACTCAAAGAAGATATGGCGAAGGGTGCTATTTCGGCTGATATGGTCGCTGACGCCTTTGCGTCTGCCACTAGCGAGGGCGGGCGTTTCTACGGGGCTATGGACGCCCAATCCAAGACCTTCTCTGGTCAGCTCGCGACAATGCAGGACGGGATCGAAAACCTCAAAGGCTTGCTGGCTGGCGGATTAAGCGAGGCGTTGGCTGGGTCAGTCCTTCCCATGGTGAACGGCTGGATCGACGAACTCACGACAGCTTTTGAAGAAGGCGGCACGCCAGCGTTGATCGACGCCCTCGGTAGCGTATTGCAAGAAGCACTTGGTTTTATTGCTGAGCAACTACCTATGGTGGTCGAGACCGGCATGAGCATTTTGACCGCGCTCCTTGAAGGCATTATCAAGGTGTTGCCACAAGTGGCCGAGACGGCGGTGACGTTGATTATCGCTCTGGTCGAGGCAATCATCGAAGCGTTGCCGTCCCTGTTGGAGGCGGCGATACAGATCATCGCCACACTGGTCTCTGGTATCGGCGAAGCACTACCGGAACTGGTTCCTGCGGCGGTGGAGATGCTCATGGCTTTGGTACAGGGTCTGGTCGACAACCTCCCGTTGCTTCTTGATGCGGCGTTGCAGCTCATCACCGGACTTACCGAAGGCTTGATCGCTGCCATTCCCGTGATCATCGAAGCCCTCCCACAGATCATCACCGGGATTGTCACGTTCCTTGTGGGGGCGATCCCGCAGATCATCGAAGCAGGAATCCAACTCTTAACGGCTCTGATCGGTGCATTGCCTCAGATCATCACAGCGATTGTCGCAGCACTCCCACAGATTATTACCGCGATCGTCAGCGGCGTGGTCGGCGCAATCCCGCAACTCATCGACGCAGGGATCCAGCTACTGACGGCTTTGATTGGGGCGTTGCCGCAGATCATTACGACTATCGTGGCCGCGCTCCCGCAGATTATCGGAGCTATTGTGTCGGCGATTGGTGGGGCGATCCCGCAACTCGTCCAAGCAGGCATCCAACTCTTGACCGCGTTGGTACGAAACCTGCCGCAGATTATTTCCACAATCGTCGCAGCAATCCCATCGATTATTTCTGGGATTGTGTCTGCTGTTGGTCAGGGCGTCTCAGCGATGGCCCAGGCGGGCAAAAACCTCGTCTACGGCCTGTGGAACGGTATCCAATCCTTAGCGGGGTGGCTGTGGAATTCGGTCTCGAACTGGGCATCAGGTATTTGGGACTCCATCACTGGCTTCTTCGGCATCCACTCACCGTCACGCAAGATGGCCTGGGCAGGACGGATGCTTGTCGAAGGCCTCGCAGGCTCCATCCGCACGGACGGCAACAAGGCTGTCACCGCAGCTTCAGGGCTCGCGCGCGACACGATAGACGCCTTCGCCGACCTTGAGGACGGGCTGGCCGTGCCGATCGAGGCGGTGGCAGACCTGCAAGTGCCGAGCGTTGACCTCACCCCACAACCCGTGACTGTATCTCAGCGAAGTACTGATGAAGCGGCAGAGCGTGTGGATGCCGCTGGGATCGTGGACGCAACGGCGAAACGCATCCTGTCCTCGCTGGACATTAGCGTGAAGCTCTCGGATGGGACGCTGGTTGGCAAACTCGCACCTGCTCTTGACAAACAACTCGCACGCCTCGATCGGCGGCAGACCGTGATGGCAGGAGGCTACTGATCATGTTTGGTTTCACGCTGAACAGCGCGGAGACTTCGGCGTCGCTCGGTCTGCGACTCACGGCGCCGGTGGCGATTCCCGCAACCGTCCGTGCGGTGGATGATATTGAGGTCGAAGGCAGAGCAGGAACCCTCACGCGCTTCACGGGCTGGGAGGATACCGAGATCGAGCTTGAGCTCGCCGTTCCTGTTCGTGACGGGCTCCACCAGTATCGGCAGGCTGCTCACGAGCTGACGGGCTCTTCGACGATTGAGTTGACTGCCGAGCCTGGTGTTTACCGCAAGGTTAAGCACTGCGAAGTGAGCGAACTGCGCCGGGAGCTATCGGGGTGGGGGTTCTTCACCGCGCGGCTCACCTGCCAGCCCTTCACTTACCTGACCGAGGGATTGAATCCAGTAACGCTCACTGCATCTGGGACGATCACGAACCCCGGCCTACTCGATGCGGATCCGATCATCACCGTTACTGGCACCGGAACGTTGTCTTTGACGATCAATGCGCGCGTCTATCACGTGAATTCGCCAGCAGGTTCCGTCACGCTCGACAGCGAACGCCTCGTCGCACACGCCCACGGGAAAGTCCAGACCGATGCGCTCACCGAAACCTTCCCGACCTTCAAGCCTGGGATCAATCGCCTCACGCTCGGCGCGGGTATTTCGAAGATCGTGATCACGCCGAACTGGCGCAACCCCTAACACCCAACTCACGCAAGTTCCGATGGCCATCCCTTCGTGGGGTGGCCAAATTGTTTTGTTTGGAAGGCCTCTCATGATTACGGTTCACGACCGCACCGCCACGACATTCACCACCACCGGACTCGGCGTGCTCGACCGGGAAATCATCAACCCGATCGTGGTTGAGGAACTAGGTGGCGAATTCTCACTGACCTTCACCTACCCAGCAGACGGCCCTGCAGCACAGAACCTTACGCTTGAGAACATTGTGGCAGCGCCCGTGCCAGGGCTGGAGCAACGGCAGGGGTTCCGCATCAGCGAGATCGCCACCACGCTTGACGGCATGCTCGAAGTGACGGCGTTTCACGTGTTCTATGATCTGGCGGCGAACCTCATCGCCGACACCTACGTGGTCAACAAAACCGCGAAAGGCGCACTGACCCAGATCCTTGGGGCGGCAAACACTAAGCACGGGTTTACTGCTACCTCCTCGGATACGGTGACCAGGGCATCGGCGCGGATAGTGCGCATGCCCATCGCCGCCGCTCTCATGGATGCGGGCGAGGACAACACGTTCGCTGCGCGTTGGGGCGGCGAGATTACGCGTAATAATTGGCTGATCCATCACACGCCCATGCGCGGAGCCAACCACGGGGTGGTCATCCGTGATCGGAAGAACCTCACCGGCTTTGAATCATCCATTGACTTCTCAACAGTGGCGACGCGGATTCTGCCAGTCGGATACGACGGCCTACTCCTACCCGAACTGTATGTCGATAGTCCGAAGTTGGGTGATTATGTGGTGCCGCGTATCCGCGTCATCCGCTACGGACAAGTCAAAGCCATCACCGACAAAGACAACCCGCGTGAGGGTGAACTCCCACTCGACCAAGCCCACTCTGAGCTGCGCCGACTAGCTGCAGCAGAATTCAGCGCAAGACATGTCGATGAGCCGTCGGGCTCGTATAAGGTGCGGTTCGTCGATCTCGCCACCACCCGTGAATACGCTGATCTTGCACGCCTGGAAACCGTCAAAATTGGCGACACCGTGACCGTCCGCCACACTGATCTTGGGATTGCGCTCACGGCACGGGTGGTCGCTTACGAATACAACCCGCTCACGCTCCAGTACATCTCCGTTGAGCTGGGTTCTACTGCTCGGAAGTTCACGTCTGTCACCCGGCAGGTCAAAACCGCCATCAATACGGCGGTGGCTGCGTCGGATGCGGCAGGATTCGCACTCGCTTCAGCGGATGGGAAGAACACCAACCACTACGGCAGCATCCAGCCCGCCAAGGCCAAGCTGGGTGACACGTGGTTCCGGCAAAATGGCGAACAGGTCGAGATCTGGATCTACCGGCTCACTGATACCGGGCAGCCCGGCTGGATAGCACTCGCCACCGATCTGAATCATGCCCAGCTCGGTGCGGAACTCGATGCCGCCCGCACACAAGTCGGCCACGCCCTGCTTGCGGCCCAGAATGCACAAAACGCCGCCGATGCTGTCGCCACTCAGATGGCGTCGGCGCAGGTGGAGATTGACCAGGCCAAGACCGCAGCCGCTGGTGCTACCCAGCTGGCGCAGGACGCCCACGACATCGCGGTAACCTCGGATGGGCGGATCACGGTTGCCGTTGTTGACCCGAGCGTAGCGGACGCGGCTGGCCGACCGGAGGGTGCGCTGTGGCAAGTGCGCGTCGACGGAGTGATCGCCCGCCAATACATCCTCACCAACAACCAATGGGAACAAACACCGGTGGGGGCTGCGATGATCGGGCCGAAAGCGATCAGCCAAGCACACATCGCAGACGCCGCCATCGGCACCGCACACATCGCTGATGCCGCGATCACCGACGCGAAAATCAGTTCACTGTCGGCAACCAAGATCACCAGCGGCTATCTCGCTGCTGGACGGATTGCTGCCGGCTCGATCACCTCCGACAAGCTGACGATCGCGAGTGGGTTCATCACCACCGCAATGATTGCCAACGCCGCGATCACGGACGCAAAGGTTGGCAGTCTATCGGCGTCGAAGATTACGACCGGTACCTTGTCGGCTGCACGCATCGCAGCAGGGTCCATTACCTCGGACAAGTTGACGATCGCTAACGGTTTTATCCAGTCCGCGATGATCAAGGACGCTGCGGTCACATCGGCCAAGATTGCTTCGCTGGATGCGGGCAAGATCACCACCGGCACGTTGTCGGCGACACGGATTGGGGCGCGCTCGATTACGGCAGACAAGCTCGCAGCCAACGCCATCCAAGTAGGCCTAGCAGGTTGGACGCAATCTATCCGCATCACCCCGTATCAGATCGCTTGGTACAACGGCTCCACCTTGGAAGGGACAATCTCCAGTTCCGGGATGAAATTCTGGTACGGCACCCGCTACATCGGGGAAATGGCACGCCGTGCCCACAAGGACAAGCCCGACGTGCAAGGCGTCGTCAACCAGGTCGCCTATCAAGGCGACTATGTGGCCTGGACATACCAGACGGTTTCCGACGGCACCTACTACACCTGCCTCACCCTGGATCCGAAGGGACGCTTCTACGGCAAGGCCGGCATTCATCTCGGTGCTGACTTGCGCACCAACGGCTACAAGTTCTACACCACCGGCTCGCGCTACGTGACCTTGCAAGACTGCACGCTCACCGGGAAAGGCACCTACGCCGGGTGGGCGTCGAGCAATGGGCTGGCGAAGATCGTCTTCCACACCTACGACGTCATGGTCGTCACCAATGGGTCGTATTACAACATGACCCGCCTATTCGACCGCACCAAAGATTTGATGTCGCGGATGAACGCGATCCTCAGCCTGCTCAATCAAGGGTGGATCACATCCATCTCCGGAACCGGATCGAACATCACGTGGCGGTACTTCTCCAACACCGGCTTATCAGCCATGTCCACCAACCTCGCATAAGTAAAAGGAAACACTGATGAAGATCAAGATCGCCAACCAGCACCTCCAACCCGTCGCCGACCTACTCACCAATATGCCGTTGAAGACGACACAGTCCCGTGCCCGCTCGAAACTTCTAACGTTGGTGAGGGAGGCGATTGCTCGGTTCGGGGAGGACGAATACGACCTCGTCACCCAATTCGCAACACTTGACGATCAGGGTCGCCCAGTCTTTGGTAACGACGGCACCTTTGCTCTCGCTGACCCAGATAAAGCGAGTGAATTCCTCGAAGCTCGCCAAGCCCTGCTCGCGTCGATCGCTGAAGTATCTGGCCCGACCTACGACGGCCACGACAATGACGTGAAAACACTTCTTGATGGCTATGACGGTGAGCTGTCTGGCGAAACGGCCGAGGCCTACGACGTTCTCTACGACGCGATCACCAAGGACAACACATGAGCGCCGAAGAAGAAAAGAGCAAAGAACTCACCGAAGTCTCCGCTGATGAGTCAACGCCTGACGATGAGGTGCAGTTGCCGATCGTCCCAATTGAATCCGATACAACGCCTGCACCACCAGCAGAGGCCATCGAAACCCACGAACTCCCAGCACCCAAGGCGGCGTCCTTCGACTTGAGCCTGCCGATCTTGGAGGTCTTGACTGACCCGACTATGTAAATCGCTGCGCTACACCAATTTTTGATGCCTTCACCCCAGATGGGTGGGGGTATTTTTCATTTGCCCACCCACCCTGGAAGGAACACGCTTTATGTCTATTCACGCTATCTGGCACACCACCCAAGCAGGCCTCGCAGGCCTCGGCGCATGGCTCGCCGCCTACCTCGGAGGCCTCGACGGCCTCGTCTATGCCCTGATCGTCTTCGCTATCGCCGACTACATCACCGGGGTGCTCGCCGCCATCTCAGAGCGCCGCCTCTCCAGCGCAGTTGGTTTCAGGGGTATCAGCCGCAAGATCCTTATCTTCACCCTCGTCGGGCTCGCCCATTTGATCGACGTCCATATTCTCGGAGCGCCCGGCGTGCTGCGTGCGGCGGTCATTTTCTTCTACCTGTCCAACGAAGGCATCTCCCTGATTGAGAATGCCACCCGCTTGGGTCTGCCTGTGCCTGCCCAGATGCGTGGAGCTTTGGATGCGATCGCGAACCGCGCCGACACCAGACCCTCACTCACCGAAACGACCACTGAAAACACAAAGGAGATTCACTGATGAAGAATTGGCTCGCGCTTGAGGCTGACATCGACCTCATCATGAACAAGCACTACACACCCGGCAGGAACGGTAGACGGATCGATAAGGTCATCATCCACCACAACGCCGGAAACCTTACCATCAAGGGATGTTACGACGTCTGGCAAACCCGCCCAGCTTCCGCCCACTACCAAGTCCAATCCGACGGACGCATAGGTCAGTTGGTGTGGGACCGCGACACCGCCTGGCACGCAGGAAACTGGGTAGCCAACACCACCAGTATTGGCATCGAACACGCCGACATGACCAGTGATCCATGGACTGTATCCGAGGCGTGCCTTGATAACGGAGCACACCTCGTGGCCGCAATCTGTAAATTCTACGGTCTCGGCCGCCCGGTCTGGGGGAAGAACGTGTTCGGGCACAAGAACTTCTCCTCGACCGAATGCCCCGCCTCGCTGGCAGGCAGTCAGCATGCCGCCTATATGGCTCGCGCACAGTCTTGGTATGACCAGATGACCGGCAACACCCCAGCACCAGCACCAGCACCAGCCACACCGGACATCGACGCTCTCGCCGATGCAGTGATTCGTGGCGACTACGGGAACGGTGAAGAACGTAAGCGTCGCCTCGGAGCCAACTACGCCGCCATCCAACAGCGAGTCAACGAAAAGCTCTCTGGCCGAACGCCCACGAAGCCCGCCGCACCCAACATCGATGCGCTGGCTGACGCCGTGATCCGTGGCGAGTACGGCAATGGTGAGGAACGTAAACGACGTCTCGGAAACCTTTACGGCGCGGTGCAAGCGCGAGTGAACGCCAAGCTCGGCTACTAGCCACACGCGCTCCTGTGGCGTATTGAAGCCCCGTCATCACTGTGACTTCCCAACTTTCGGGGAGCCGGTGGTGGCGGGGCTTTTCGTCATTTTACGGGCGGATTTAACACATACGGGTTTGTCGGCAGTGGGGTGAAGGGAGTGACCCCACTGTGAAGAACATTGAAGAAGAACGTATCCGTAACCTGCGCACAGCAGGCTGGGGATATAAAGCGATTGCCGAGTTTTGCGCCTTGACCCGTGACCAGGTCCGTTCATACTGCACCAGCCGAAATCTCGAGGCCGGTTCAGTGGTGGCTCAGCGGGTGTGCCGCTGGTGTGCCAGCCCTATTCGGGGAGGTGCTCGGGCTCGGTTTTGCTCCCCCGCCTGCAGGCATAAAGCGTGGCGGGAACGGCAGAAAACCGAGCCAGTGCGCGAGCAGACCTGTGCGCACTGCGGGCACCGCTTCGTGATCGTGGACAAGCCAGGTCAAAAGTTTTGCTGTCACGCCTGTTATGTGCGTGCTCGCTTTGGCACCCGAGGTGGGCGCTCATGAACACGCTCGCCACCACGGTCGATCAGATGACAAGGCCCGAGGTGTTCGCCCGAGAACTCGCCTTCATTACTGACGCTCACACGTTGAGCATGCTGGCAGGTCGAGGAGTGCTAACCCCCGCAGAGTATCGGCGTGTCTATCGGTTGTTGTTCCAGGCGTGGACGCCGATCTATCAACCACAGATTGTGGGCGAAACGACTGGATAAACACCTGGTTTAGAGCGTGTATAGACCTAACGCGAAAGGAGAAAACGTGGCACAAGTTAGTGTGGTGACACCGGTTCGGCCGCTTGCCCCGAAACTGGTCAACGTGGCAGCATACGCTAGGGTCTCGACCAACGGTGCGGAGCAATTAGCGTCATTGTCGGCGCAGGTTTCGTATTATTCGCGCCTGATCCAGTCCACGCCCGGATGGGCCTATGCGGGCGTGTTCACTGACGAAGGGGTTACTGGCACTTCGATGAAATCCCGGCAAGGCCTGGCCGACCTGATGAACGCTGCCAGAGCAGGAAAGATCGATCTTGTGTTGTGTAAATCGATCTCGCGCCTGGCCCGCAACACTGTCGACCTTCTCGCTACGGTTCGTGAGCTGAAAGACCTTGGTGTGGCTGTGCGATTCGAGCGGGAACGTATCGACACTCTCAGCGCTGACGGGGAACTCCTGCTGACCTTGTTGGCGTCGTTTGCTCAAGAAGAATCCCGTTCCCTGTCCCAGAACGTCAAATGGGCGATCCGTAACCGGTACAAGAACGGGGGCACGAATTCCTTCGTCGTCTACGGCTATAGCTGGGCAGACGGCGAGTTCACCATCATTGACGATGAAGCCAAGATTGTGCGCTTACTGTTTGCCAATTATCTCGATGGGATTAGCCCGGAGAAAACCGCGACGATGCTCAATGCTGGAGGTAAACGCTCTCGGGGAGGGGGACGGTTCTACGGGTCCGTGTTTCGTCGCATGCTCGAAAATGAGCGGTACAAGGGCTGCCAAATGCTGCAGAAAATGTACCGCCCCACAATCCAAGCACCCACACGTGCCCTCAACGACGGGGAGCTGCCGCGATACTGGGTCGAGCAAGCCCTCCCACCAATCATTGATGAGGCGATGTTTGACGCGGTGCAAGCAGAAATCGCGCACAGGCGTGAGGTGGGCCCGGCGGCGACCCCGTCAAAGAACACGGGCGTATTCACTGGACGAATCTGTTGTGGTGCGTGTGGGAAGAGCTATCAACGCAAAACCCGCACCTACAAGTCTGGAACCTCATACAAGTTCTGGCGCTGCTGGAGTGCCTGCACCGGGAACGGCAACCCCTGCGGCGGACATAATCTACGCGAAAGCCTCCTCGAACACGCCTGCGCATACATGCTCGGCACCCAGGGTTTCGACCCCGTCCAGGTTGGCGAGCAGATCGTGATGATCGAGGCCTTCGAGCATCAGCTCACCTTCCACCTCGCGGATGGAACCATGACACCAGTGGGGTTAACCAGTGAGGGGAGGTTGGCATGAGTCGCACGGTCACTGCGATACCCGCAACAAAGAAGGTTCGATCTGCCGCAGCCTCATCTGGGGTACCGGCGCGCAGAAGGGTCGCCGCCTACGCTCGCGTCTCTACCGAGATGGAAGAACAAGCCTCCTCGTATGAGGCTCAAATCGACTACTACACCACCTACATTCGCTCTCGTAATGATTGGCAGTTCGCGGGCATGTACTGCGACGAAGGTATCTCTGGCACTTCTATGAAGCGCCGTGAGGGATTCCAAACCATGATCGATGACGCCCTGGCAGGCAAAATCGACCTGATCCTCACCAAGAGTGTGTCCCGGTTTGCTCGCAACACCGTCGACTCCTTGACCACCGTGCGCAAGCTCAAAGACGCAGGCGTGGAGGTCTACTTCGAAAAGGAAAACATTTACACCTTTGACGCCAAAGGCGAATTACTCATCACGATCATGTCCAGCCTGGCCCAGGAAGAATCCCGCTCTATCTCCGAAAACGTCACCTGGGGACACAGGAAACGTTTTGCCGATGGAAAAGTCATGGTGCCCTACAAATCCCTGCTCGGATACAAGAAAGGCGAGGACGGCAGTCTCGTCATCGATGAAACCCAGGCACCAACCGTCAGGCTGATCTACCAGCTTTTCCTTGACGGGATGGCTATCAGTGAGATCAAAACCGAACTCGCTGCCCGCAAGATCCTCACCCCGCGCGGGAAAGAAGTGTGGTCAACGTCGACAGTGCGCTCGATCTTGTCGAATGAAAAATACAAGGGCGATGCCCTGCTGCAAAAGACGTTCACCACCGATTTCCTTACTAAAAAGATGAAGGTCAACGAAGGCGAAGTACCCCAATACTACGTAACAGGCAATCACGAGCCGATTATTGCTCCGCGCATCTGGGATCAGGTGCAATACGAGCTCACTACCCGACACGGCAACATATCCTCAGCCAAGGTCGGCTTATTCTCCACCAGGCTCAAGTGTGCGCAGTGTGGGTCGTGGTATGGGCGTAAAACGTGGGCGTCGAACACGAAATATAAGTACACAGTCTGGCAATGCAACCACAAATACGCAGGCGAACACCCTTGCAGTACTGCGACCGTGAAAGACGAACATATCAAGAACGCTTTCGTCCAAGCACTCAACCAACTGATCGCCCGCCAGCCACGGCAAAGCCACCTACTGCAAATCTTTGACTCCATGCTTGATACGAGCCGTATGGAAGAACAAGCCGCCGCCTGCCAAACAAAAATCGTGGAACTCACTGAGCAGATCGAAGCACTGATAGCCGAAAACCAGCAACGCGCGCTCGACCAAGACGCCTACCAAAACAAGTACACAGAGCTCGATACTGCCTACCGTAAGACACTCGCACGCAAAACAAGCCTAGAGGCAGATATTGCAGCGAACACCGCCAAGCACGCCGCCGTCACCACAGCCCTAGACGATCTGGCAGGCGAACCTGTGAGCGAGTTCCGCCCCGCCCAGTGGAGCGCACTCATCGACCACGCCATCGTAGACGAGGATACGATCCGGTTCGTATTCCGAGTTGGTGAACAGGTGAGCATGACCCTGCAAGGGTGATATTGTGGCGGTTGGCGTGCACGGTTAGACACACCTCCCAGAAATTAGGTAAGGTTATCCTTACCTAATAAGGACGGTGTTTACGTGAACGATAGTGTAACAGATCAGGTTGTTGAAGGCGAGTATGGATCCGCGAAGGAAAAATCTGTCGCTGGCCAGAACGCGATCCGTCAGCTATCGCAGCCGGTGAAAGGCAAACTGTTCGTCGCGCAGGTCTTAGCGTTCGCCTCCGGGGTGTTGGCCATTGCCCCGTATGTGGCTCTGGTGGAGCTTGGCAGAGAACTTATGCAAGATCAGGTGGATCCGGCGCGGGTGAACTGGATCGTCATGCTCCTCGTCAGCGCATACATGACCCGGTTGACCTTATATTTTGTTGCATTGGGCGTGACGCATTTTATTGACCTGTCGTTGCGTAACCAGATGCGCCGGCAAATTGCCGCCCGAATGTCGACTGCTCCGCTGTCGTGGTTTACCCGCGAGGGTGAGGGGAAGATCCGCAAGACCATTCAGGATGATACGGCCACGGTGCACACAGTGATCGCGCACGGGCCGATAGAGAAACTGAACGCGATCGTCTCCCCGCTCGCCTTGTTGATGTATGCGTTTGTGGTGGATTGGCGGCTCGCTCTGCTGTCGATTGTGACGATTCCGTTTTATGTGGGCATGTATGGCATGTCGATGCGTGGGATGAATGAGAAGACCGCGCAAATGGATACCAAGCTCGCCCAGGTTTCAGCAACTATGGCTGAGTTTGTTGCCGGTATCTCAGTGGTGAAAGCGTTCGGCAAGGTTGGCCAAGCACATAAAGCCTATTTAGATGCGGCAAACGAGTTTTCTAAGTTCTACCGGGCGTGGTGTATGCCGCTGGTGTCGATGTCGGTCGCCTCATTTTCGTGGGTGTCGATCCCGGTGTTGTTGATCGTGAACCTTGGCGGTGGCGCGTTGATGATGAACGCCGGTTGGGTGAGCATCTACGAGGTGATAGCGACGACGTTGATTGCCTTGGTGTTGCCGGGCGCATTGATGACGGTCGCGACAATCGCCTGGTCTTACCAGCTTGCGGGATCGGCTGCGGTGCGCCTCGTTGCGGTTATGGAGCTACCGGCATTGAGTCAACCCGATGCACCACAGACACCACACGGTCATGATATCGAGATTCGGGGTGTGTCGTATGCCTATGACGACACCCAGGCATTAGACGAGGTAAGCCTGAGCATTCCGGCAGGCACGGTGACCGCGCTGGTTGGCCCGTCGGGTGCGGGCAAATCGACGTTGGCAAGTCTAATGGCCCGCTTCGATGACCCGGACGCTGGCATGATCACTATCGGCGGGGTTGATCTAAAGAACATTTCCCAGGATGTGTTGTATTCGACGGTTGCATTCGTCCTGCAAGATGCACAGCTTATTCGCGACACCATCCACAACAACATTTCCCTGGGCGCGCCAGACGCAACCTTGGATCAGGTGCGGCAGGCGGCGAGAGCAGCGCAGATCGACGAGTTCATCATGAGCCTGCCAGCAGGCTATGACACTGTGTTGGGGGAGGATACCCACGTTTCGGGCGGGCAGGCAGCCCGTATCGCAATCGCCCGGGCGCTCATGGTTGATGCCCCAGTGTTGGTGCTGGATGAGGCGACGGCGATGGCGGACCCGGAATCGGAATCGAAAATTCAACAAGCTCTCTCGACTCTTGCCAAAGGCAGAACCGTGATTGTGATCGCCCACCGGTTGGCCTCGATCAGAGGGGCAGACCAAATCGTCGTCATGGAACGCGGGCGCATTGCTGTGGTCGGTAAACACGACGAGCTGTTGGGTAATGCGCACTATCAGGCACTTCTTGCCCAAGGTGCATGCGAGGAGATGACACGATGAATCAACTATTGCTGCCACGCTTTAAGCGTTTGATGGAACCCGCCTCGTGGCGAGACCTTTCGGTTGGTCAAGCGTGGGGTGCGGTCTCAGGACTGTGTCACGGCTTTGCCCTGCTGACTCTGCTTCCCGCAGCAAGTGCCCTAGCAACCGGAATGCCGGTGTGGGGGCTGTCGTTTTCGGGCTGGCTCATCGCCTTGGCGGTGATCGCGATGCTGGGCGTGGGCACGGAGTTTTATGGCATGCGCACCGGCTATATCGGCGCGCTCGGATTCATTCACGACGTCCACCAAGCGGTCGGCAACAAGGTAGCCCGCCTACCGTTGGGAGTGTTCGATTCGGGTAGCTCTGGACGGCTGTCGCGCATGGTCACCCAGGAAATGATGAACTTGGGCGAGTCGGCGGCACATTTCATTTTCTCCCTCGTCCAAAAACTCTCAGCCGTGCTCGTAGTCACTGTGGGAACCTGGTTCTGGGATTGGCGACTGGGACTGACCTTGACGATCGCCTTCCCGATCATGCTCGCCTTCCTCCATATCTCCCGCGTGCTTCTTGATAAAGGTAAGCAGGTTTCCGAACCAGCCGAGTCAGAGTTGGCGGCTCGCATGGTCGAATTCGCCACCTGCCAAGGCGCGCTGCGCTCCTGCCATGTCGCCGACGACTACCCGGCCCTTGATCGGGCATTCAAACAGGCTGACCGCAAAAGCCGCAAAGCATTGTGGATCGAAACATTAGCGAACCTGATTAATGGAATGTTCGTCCAAGCGCTCATTGTGGTGATGATCTGGCTGACCGCCCAACTCGCCCTCGGCGGGCAAATGAATGCGCTGAACGCCGTGGTCACAATCGGCATGTGCCTGCGGTTCACCACCATGCTCCAAGACATCGGTGGCTGCATGACCGGGCTGGAAGAACGCCGCCAGCAGATGAACCACGTCGACAAGGTCATGGATGCCCCCGAACTGTCCGAACCCGATGCCTCCACACCGATAAACGCCCCTGGTGATGTTCGTTTCGAGGACGTCACCTTCAGCTACGATCCGGACACCCCGGTTCTCCGTGATATTTCCTTCCATGTCCCGCAAGGCGGCATGTGTGCCCTGGTTGGTCCATCTGGGTGCGGGAAGACGACGATCGCCCGGTTGGTTGCACGTTTCTGGGATGTGCAGTCCGGCAGCGTGCGCGTTGGCGAAGTGGACGTGCGCGAGCAAACCATCGAAGACCTGATGCGCCAGGTGTCTCTCGTCTTCCAAGACGTCTACTTATTCAACGACACTCTCGAAGCCAACATTCGCCTTGGCAACCCCGAAGCCACCGATGAAGAGATTCGATGGGCGGCTGACCTGTCGGGCGTGACGGAAATCGTCAACCGGCTCCCAGACGGCTGGAATTCATTGGCGGGTGCTGGCGGGCGTGCACTGTCAGGTGGGGAACGCCAACGAGTGTCCATCGCTCGCGCCTTGGTGAAGAAAGCCCCGATCGTGCTGTTCGATGAGGCCACCAGCGCGTTGGACGCGGAAAATGAAGCCAACATTGTTGCGGCGATGAATGAGCTACGCAAACACTCCACACTGATTGTCATCGCCCACAAACTTGAAACCATTCGCCAAGCTGACCAAATCATTGTGCTCTCCCACGGTGGGCGTATCGCTCAGCGCGGGTGCCACGACGAGCTGGTCAACCAGCCAGGTCAATACCGCGATTTCTGGCAAGAACGCATCAACGCAGCCGGATGGCAACTCGTCTAAAACACAGCACGTATAAGCACATGAAAGGAAAAACTATGTCCACACCCACATCCTCGCGCCTCAACGCGCGCGACTTCATCAACATTGGCGTCTTCACCGCCTTGATGTTCGTCATCGTGTTTGCATTCGGAATGCTCGGGTTCATCCCCGCCGCCATGTATGCCGGTTTCCTGCTTTCTATCCTCGTTAACGGCATCGTCTTTGCGCTGTTCACAGCACGCACTCCGAAGATGGGGGCGTTGACAATCATGCTGATTATCATCGAAATCCTCTTTTTCGTGACCGGCCACTGGGTGGGAGGCATCGCGGTGGCCGCCGTATTCGGCCTGCTCGCCGACCTAGTCATCACCAAGGGACCGAAGAACGTGAAAGTTCGCGTTCCACTGGCATACGCACTGTTTATTCTGCCGATCTACGTGTCACCGTGGATACCGCTATTTATGAACCAAGACGCATATATGTCGCAAATCGCCGAACAAATGGGTGCCGAGTATGCCGCCAAGATGGCACAGGTCGTCACTATCCCGACTCTGCTGGGCTTCTTCGGCGTGATGCTCATCGTTGGCTGGCTTGCTGGTCTGTTGGGAACCAGGGTGGCGCGCAAACACTTTGAACGGGCCGGTCTTGTCTAAACTTCCCGACCCGCGCACCATTATCGCAGCGCTCGTCATCGTCTCCACCACGATCTACAGTGCCTACTCGCCGTGGTTCGTGTGTACTCTGGGCGGATTCGCCGCCGTGATGCTGACGAGCGCTGCGATCAACCCCAACACGCTCGTGCGCCCCAGCTGGGTGGCCGTCTACCTGGCCACGTTTGCGGTCCTCAGCGGGCTCGTCTTCGTGATACCACTGGTGTGGAAGTCAACGGCCAGCGCGTTCCTCATGCTGTTTTTGCAGTGGATGTGGCGATTCAGTGTCAGCGCAGGAATGGGAGCCTACGCGATCGGCGTAATCCGACCCGCCACCTTGCAAAAAGCACTCGCCAGCTCACGAATCCCGACCTGTTTCACGATCCCGATCTCAGTCGCGTTACGTGTGCTGCCCGTGATCGGCCACGAGGTTAAAGCGATCTCAGATGCCATGAAACTACGCGGCATGTCCGCGCTTTCCCTGCGTGCGGCCCAGTACTTCACAATCCCGCTGCTATCGACCGTGGTACGCAGCGGAGACGAACTGGCATCTGCTGCCCTTGTGCGCGGACTGGGCGGAACCGCAAAGCCCACCTCAGTCACGGTCGTGAAATTCCGTGTGATCGACGCGGTCATTCTGCTCATCGTTATCGGCTTCGCGATATGGAGAATCGTCCTATGACAACAGCCCAAGCAACTGGGGTCACCTTCACCTATCGGGGAGCAGACCACCCCTCAATCAATGACGTAACCATCACCATCACACCTGGAACCGTCACCTTGCTGTGTGGTGCGTCAGGGTCGGGGAAAACCACCGCGTTGCGGCTGTTTAACGGGCTCATCCCGCACTTCCACGACGGCGACCTTACCGGAAGCGTCACAGTCGACGACATTGACGTGGCACGAGTAGATTTATCAGAGCTTGCCCACCACTGTTCGACAGTGTTTCAAAACCCGCGCACCCAGTTCTACACCACTCACGTGCGTCAAGAACTCGCCTTCGGCCCAGAAAATCTCGGCCGCGACCCGCAGGAGATCTGTGCCCGCATTGACGAGGTTGCAGCCGAGTTAGGTATCGCCGACCTGTTGGAATCCCGCGTCACACAACTATCAGGCGGACAAATGCAGCGCGTGGCCTGCGCCGTCGCCATGTGCAACAACACGTCGCTGATTGTCTTTGACGAGCCGACCGCGAACTTGTCCGCTGACGTTATCGACCAACTCTCCACACTCATCGCCAGGCTCAAAGCTGATGGACACACCATCATCATTGCTGAACACCGGCTAAGTTTCCTTGCTGGGATCGTCGACCGCGTTTACTGCTTCGACAAAGGCAAGATCGCCCTCACCGCAACCGGCGAAGAGTTCTACGCTACCTCGGATGAGGAGCGCAAACAGCTTGGGCTGCGATCCCTAGTGACTGTGCCTATGCCACAACTTCCGCAACCGGCAGGAGATGGGCTTGAGATTGACAACCTCACCTTTGCCTACCGCCACGGAAACACAGTCCTCAATATTAACCACGTGTTGTTTCCGGCAGGGAAAATCACGGCACTCCTTGGCCTGTGCGGTTCAGGGAAATCAACTCTGGCACGCATTGTTTGCGGACTAGAAAAAGCCAAACATGCATCCATCACACTCGGCGGACAAAAATTCACCAGCCGCGACGCCTACCTTGTGATGCAAGACCCTACCCGACAGTTGTTCTCAGATACCGTCATCGACGAAGTCACGCTCGGCACGACCAAAGCCGAAAAGCAACACATCGATGCCCACGCGATCCTTGAAGAACTCGACCTTGCCGACCACGAGGCTGATCATCCCCAAGCACTCTCTGGCGGGCAACGCCAACGCCTGGTTATTGCTACAGCACTGGCTGCGAACAAGAAAGTTTACATCTTCGACGAGCCCACGTCCGGTGTTGGCTACAAGCACCTGGTCGCGATTTCCCGAGTAATGCGTAAACTCGCTGACACCGGTGCCGTCGTCATCGTCATCACCCACGACGCTGAACTCGTTACCGAGGTCGCCGACCACAGCGTCCGCCTCGATCAAATCAACGCCTGCTAACGCAAACGCTCGCTCAGCCGAAAGAGAGGAAAGCGTTTCCGCAGGTCAGGGCAAACGCGCTATACACTCGCTAACGCAAGCGATTTTCTTGACCCCCTTGGGCCATACTCGCTAACGCTAACACCGACTTATCATTTTCGACGTCTAAGTGGAGCGGGCGACGGGAATCGAACCCGCCCGAAAAGGGTGGGGCGACGCCTGTCAGGCTGCTTGTTTTTCCTTGGTATTATGCGGAAAAGCGGTTGCCGTGGCGTCGTCCAGTATATAGCGTTTGTAAGCCTGTGTGAGTGTGTTTGTGTAGTAATTACTACAGGCTACGAGGTGCGACGGGAGGGCCCGTAGCTCTCACGCTCCAACACCCGCCGGTACGCCTGGACAGCCTTGCGCGGAACGTCCAATTCCACAGCTAGGGCGCGTGTGTTCCACCCGTACTGCGACTCAGCCCACATGTAGTCAACGCGGTCAATCATCATGCACGCCGTCTCCTCATCCACACGGCGCTCCACGGGCTCCGACTGGTGGCCGTCATGCTGATTCTGCACGTGTATTGACTCGTGGATGAGAGCGAATAGGCGCTGGGGCATAGTCAGGCCGTGGTGGATCATGACGAGATTGTGCCTCAGGGAATAGGCTCCCCACAAGCCGTCTGGCAGGCGCGCATCCGTGACGCGGATGCCTTGCCGCTCTATCCAGTCGATCACGCTGATCTCGCTCACCCTCGTGCTCACGGAAGCAAGTGTAAGGGTAGGCGGGTGCATTTCAGACCCGCTTGGGAATCCCACTGGTGGGGTAGGACTGCCCGGCCTCCGTGTCGCGGCGAGCTAGGTATTGTGTCCAGCGGACGAGCGATTTTTCGCTGTCAAAAAACCATACCCACATTCCGTCAGGCACCACTCTGATGATGATGTCTAGGCAGCAGTAGTCCGGGTCGTTGCGTAGTACGTCGAGCGCTTCTGTCTGCGCGTCTTCGTAGAGGTAGCCGATTTTCATGTCCTCTACGTACACGGCTACCGCGTCCTCGTCGTACGTGTTTTCTGGTTCAAGGCGCATGGTGGCCGTGGCTCGGACTGTGCCGAAATTAAAACCGGTCGCCTGTGCGACAATGCGTCGCACGGCTGGTTTGAGGTCCTCCATGACGTAGAGGGTGCCTCGGTTGGAGTCCTCGGTCATGAGGTCGTCCCAGTAGATGTGCTTGCCGTCTGGCACGCTACGGAACTCTCTGGGCTGCGCAATGCTCATGTCACGGGCGAGTACGGTCTGGGAGTGTCGGCTTGCGTCTCGTGGCTCTCGCTGCTTGATAAGCGGATGTCCATGCGCTAACCGACGCTCCCCTATGATCAGAAAGATTGTGGCCGCGACGAGGAACACGAGGAAGACGGCCGCCGCTCCTCTGCCTTCAGTGTCAGAGGGAAGTATGACGCCAATTAGTAGAAGTAGGTCGAGTAGGACGAGTGGTACGAGGAATACGCGTAGGAGTATGAGTGCGACGCGGTTAGTTGTTTCAGTCTTCATAGTGAGTTTCCTGTGATTCCTCGCCCTCTGGTGCGGGGGCTGGGTCGGTCTCGGTGTCTTTCAGTGTGGATGCTGCGTATTTGTGTTCTTCGAGTATTGCGTCAGCTTCGCGCTGATTTTCCTGCAGCGTGGTTGCGGGGAATCGAAGGACGGTGGCGGTGTGGCTTTGGTTGTCGATTGCTGCTTTGAAAAATGCCTGATAGTCACTGTGTGGGTCGAAGTATGTGACGATTTTTTCTATGTCGTCGATTGTGAATGGCGCTTCATCGCGTAGGCGTTTGGCGACGTAATTTTGGCTTTTCCCTATGTTTTGAGCGAGTTCTAAGCCTGATGATCGTGATGCTGCGAGGCGCGCTCTAATTTCGGCTGATACGCATCGTTGCAGTAGGGATGACTTTTTCTCAACCATATGACGATTATACCCATTTAGACACGCGGGCGCCCAATGTTTGACTAAATAACCCGCCTGAGTTAGAGTAACTTACATGAGTTACACACCGACACTCACACAGCTAGTAGCTGGCAACCTCCGAGCCGAAATGGCGCGGAGACGGAAAACCAGCCTCGACCTAGCCGAAGCGCTCAGCACATCACAATCTACCGCATCCAGACGCCTCCTCGGAGAGAATCCGCTCGACCTCGACCAGATCAGCAAAATCTGCGAATGGCTCGGAATACCAGTAGAAAACCTCCTCACGCAAGACAGGACCACACCATGACGGGCCGCGTGTACACAGCTCGAGAAGTGGCCGACATGGAGCGGATCCACCTTGTCACCCTCTATGGGTACCTCAAGGAGGGGCGATTCCCGGGAGCGTATAGGGCAGGCGAGCGCGCGTCATGGCGCATACCCAGCGAAGCCATTAAACGCCATAGGCAGTCCTACGGTCTCAAACCTCCCGTACAGCAGGAATACGCGGGTATCGAGCCCTATTCGCCTCGAAGCAGGAGAAGAAAGAGAACACCATGAACGCCACTGAAATAAAAACAGGCCCCTCGCACGCCACATGCGAGAGGCCAGAGAGAAAGCCCAAAGGAAAGCCACTTCTCATGACCAAGCATAACAGCAAGCGTGCGCAATCGTACGCAATCCGCACAGCAGCGATATTCCACCTCGCTCTAGCGCTCTTCGTGCTCCTCGCGCTCGCACGCATGGACAACACGCAGGTGCAGGCAGCAGCAGCATACGCGTGGGCATTCCTCGCCATCCTCCTCGCGGTCGGCACGTTCACTAGCGACGAGGAGGAGTGATGGGTTATATCGAGGTCCAGACCCCACCCGGCAGGGCGCACCGCGCAGCGTGGCGAGGATGCGAACAGTCATGGGAGACACCGAACGTCACGCCACCGGGCTACATGCGGATCACAAAAGCCGACCTCACCGACGGCCTCGACCACCCAGTCACCATCACAAAAACCACACCAAAAAAGAAGGACAGGAAATGAAACCCATCAAACCCCGGGACTTTCAGGAGTTCTACAAGCAGGTA
>OLKB01000016.1_pt1 | contig 68450 bp, 59 predicted proteins | sample 1601621 | NCBI WGS metagenome assembly OLKB01 (sample SAMN04436978, study PRJEB24849) | human gut metagenome | biome: human gut; feature: NICU; material: stool | host: Homo sapiens | place: USA: Saint Louis, MO | collected 2010-08-06 | reverse complement strand
CGTTAAATCTAGGGGATTGTGCATTTTTACATGACTTTTTAGGGGTATGTGCACGTGGAAGGCTTAAATCTAGGGGTATGTGCACGCGGAGGGTTTAAATCTAGGGGTATGTGCACGAGGCGGGGTTAGAACTAGGGGTATGTGCACGCGGAGGGTTTAAATCTAGGGGTATGTGCACGTGTTGGTGCGCGCGGCAGGACAGCAGTGGCATCCCCGCCCGAAGGATCTGCGGTCAGGACACACCCAAAAAGGCGGTGAAATGCAGAAAGGCCAGCAAGATGTGGAAACGCCGGCAGTGTACTGAAACGCGGCGATATACAGAAAGATCGGGACACCGCCAACACAATGTCAACGATGTCCCGACACATCACATGGTGCGCGAGGGGGGAGTTGAACCCCCACTCCATCAACTGGAACACGGACCTGAACCGTGCGCGTCTGCCTATTCCGCCACTCGCGCGTTGCTATAGAAGATTACGAGGCCGAGGGTGTCTTCGTCAAACCGAATCCACCACAAGAGGTGTTGAGACCAGTCACATTCACTGCCACGGGACACCGGAGCGGAAGATGACGGAGATGACGGTTGCGGCAAGAACCAGGACCAGCCCGATGATGTCTGGCCAGCGAAAACGAACTCGATCGCGCTCAACTGGCGGGATTCCACCGCGCATTGTCATTGCCCTGCCGGTGTCATCGGCACGTCTCGAGGACGCGGATAACGTTGCGGTTGTCATATCCACGATCAATTTGAGCTGACCGCGAAATGTCATCATCGGCCCATCATCTGTCCAGCGCAGGCGCACGGCGTCGAACACTGCCTGCATCTGGTCGCGCACGGTCGACAGACCTCGAAGCGCAAAACTTGCCGCCATTACCCACTCGTCGACGGGAGCTCGAAACCACGTGAGGGGGTGGAGCAGTGTTCGAAGTGCCGGGGCGATTCGTTCAATGGGTGTGGTCCACACGAGCAGCAGTGATCCGAGGATCACTTCGACCATGACGAGGAAGGCGCGGACGAAAATCAATGCACCGCCGCCGATCGCGGCCCCGATCATGCCGCCAATGAAGCCGGCCCAGATCCAGGACGGCAGGCGCGGCCGTGCCGAAATGGGCACGCGTCCGACAACAGCCGCAACCAGGAGACACACGCCGACCGCCGCGACAGTTGGCCACTTGGGAAGCAGGACCAGCAGTGTCGTCAGAATTGCCAGGCAGATGATCTTCGTGCCGACCCACATGCGCGTCAGGGGAGATTCCCACGGCAGCGGGCGGGGCAGTGCCAACGTAGGTGATGGGCGAGGGCGCCTGTGCGTAGCGGCAGATCCGCGAACACCTGTGTTGGATGGCGTATTGCGTGCGAATGTACTCATGACAGTTTCCCTTCGACGAGGGAAAGGTGCCGGGAGCACACCTGATCCAAACCTTCAAAATCGTGCGAAATCACAATAATTCCCATGCCGCGATCCTGCCGGCGTTTCAGCGCGCTGATGACCAGTTCACGCGATGTTGCATCCAGGCCCGCCAGAGGCTCGTCAAGCACAATGAAATTCAGGTCCGCTGCGAATAATCCAGCCAACGCGACGCGTCGCATCTGCCCGCCGGAGAGTTCATCAATACCGCGCCTTTGCAACTCACAGTCCAGTCCCACTTCCGCCATCGCGCGGCTGACCACGTCGTCGACCCGCTCTGTGTCGTCAGGGTCGATGTTGGCGGCCGCGGCAATGTCCAGACGCACGGACGGGCGTTGGAGCTGAAGTCGGGCGAATTGCATCGACATGCCGATGGATCCGACTTGCTGGCTGGAGGGCTTGTCGCCCAGGAGGCAATCTCCCCAGGTGGGAGGCATCAGTCCTGTCATGATGCGTGCCAGTGTCGATTTGCCCGACCCGTTCTCACCTGCGATCAGGACACTCTCACCTGGCGCAACGTCCAGATTAATGTCAAAGAGGACCTGCTTGTGCCACGGGGTCCTCACGTCGTAGGCGTGCGACACGTCGTGCAGTGTCAGCGCCGGGGCGAAGTGATCCCCCCACCGTTTGAGGTGGGACACGATGTCGTCAGCCTCATCGTCGGTGGAGATCAGAGGCGTGACTGGTGCGGTGCGAACCGCGGATGGGTCACCCTCGTCAATGGGGGAGTCGTGCACGCTGCTGGCTGGCGGGCGGGTGGGAGAGGCTGTGGAATCAGTAGCATCGTCGGTGGGGACGGCCACGACATCGGCAGCGCCGCTGGTGAGGTGGCAGGTCAGGGAGCCAGATGCGCCGGTGGTCGTGCTGTCGGTGAGCGGACTGGTCGGGTCGGTGGGAGCACCATCGAAAGTGACGTGACCGTTGTCGAGTGTGATCAGCCGGTCGGCCCGTGCCGCTTCAGTGAGGTCGTGGGTGATGTGAACGACGGTTGTGCCGGTGCGGGGCAGGTCAGCGAGGATGGCGATCAGTTCGGTGCGCCCCTGCTGGTCGATCATGGCGGTTGACTCGTCCGAGATCAGCAGGGCAGGCTGGCGTGCCAAGGCTCCGGCCAGTGCGAGTCGTTGCAGTTGGCCGCCCGACAGGTGACGTACCGGCATCGCGGACAGGCCAGGCAGACCGACCTGATTCAGAAGAATGTCGAGGGGGAGCGCGGCGCGCTCGTCGGAACTCATACCCCACAGGATGTCTTCTTCGACCGTTTCGCCCAGCGATGACAATTCGGTGCGTTGAGCCAGCAGTGCGACCCCGCTATGTCGACCCAGTCCGATCCGGCCGGGCCGCTTCACGGAACCGGCGCTGTGGCGCGCACCGGCAAGAATGGATGCTAGGGTCGACTTTCCAGATCCGTTCGGCCCGGCGATGACGACGAACTGGCCGCGGTCGATGGTGAGGCTCACGCCGTCAAGCGCGTCGCGCGTGGCGCCCGGATAGTGCATGTGGACGTCGGTGAGCGTGGTGGGCAACGGCTGGATCGGGGCGGCATCCTCGTCGACGCGCAGTGGATCTAATGCATTGCCCTGCGGAATACGGGCGAGGACGTGACCCATCAGCCAGTGCGCAACGGTCAATGTGAGTGCGAATGCGAAAAGTACGGATACCGGCAGCCATGCCCACCAGTAGGCCACCATCCAGTCGGTGAAGGTCAGGAACAGGTCGGACATCGGGCGGGTGAGGCTCCATCCGGATAACAGCCGCGCGTAGCCTTTGACCGAGACTCGCACAGATTCAAGCGTGAGTTCCCGCAGGTCGGTGAGCAGCCATAGCGTCAGGTCAGTGAGTGCTCCGAGGATGACTCCGACAATAATGCCGATCAGGAATGCGAATCGGGTGCGGATGTGTTTGCGGTGGAGTGCTCCGACGATCCACCCTGCCAGTGTCGCCTGGATTGCGGTCAGTGCGGTGTTGACTCCGCCGAGGATGGCTCCGATCAGGCAGGTGGTCAGCACGGTGGTCAGTGATGCACGAGGGCGGAGCCTGACCGCAATCATGGCGATCGGGATTGTAGCGATGAGCTGCAGGAAGTTGTTGAAGAACGGCAGGATGGTAGCGCCGACACATGCCACGATTGCCAGTCCGGCAAGCACTCCGCATGAAGCAAGTTCAACCGGTGTGAGCGCGCCGGTCGGGCGTGCGGTGCCTGCCGTGGATCGCGTGTGAGAACGGTGTGATGACAATTGTGTATCCACTGACAGGAACGGCAGGATGACAGGAGGCAGTCTGAAATCAGAGGGTGACGGCTGTGCCGGTTGCTGTGCAGATCAGAGTGCCTTGCATGCAGGTGTAGTGCATCTCAACACTGATCACGGCGTCAGCTCCGAGGAGTTCGGCACGCTCGCACATTTGGTTGACAGCATTTTCAAAAGCGGTCTGCAGGTTTTCCTCGCCTCTTTTGCGTCCGCCGTTGAGCGCTTTCAGCATTCCGCTCGCGGGGAAAGATGAAACAGTTTCACCTGATACAAGGCCGATGTAACGCGTGATCGGCTGACCTTCGATGGACGGTGTCGTCACTGCGAGCATGTTGTCTCCCATCTATTGACGCAACGATTCGGCAGGCTGGCAATGCGACTGCCATGGGCGCCCGCTGCGCCCGAGCCGACCAGTCGGGCGGCCTGAATCCACTTGTATCATTCCACGTGCGCGCCGCGCGCGCACTTACAGTGCGTGCGCCGTCTTGTTTACCGGCAGGCAGCGTCTGGGTCTGTCAGGGGTTGTCAGAAATCCCAGTCTTCGTCCTCGGTGTCGACGATCTCACCGATGACGTAGGAAGAGCCGGAACCGGAGAAGAAGTCGTGGTTTTCGTCGGCATTCGGTGACAGTGCTGCCAGGATCGCCGGGTTCACATCGGTTTCATCATGCGGGAACAGTGCCTCATACCCCAGGTTCATCAGAGCCTTGTTCGCGTTGTAACGCAGGAACTTCTTGACGTCCTCGGTCAACCCCAACGGGTCATACAGCGACTCGGTGTACAGCTCTTCGTTTTCATACAACTCGAACAGCAGTGAGAACGTGTAATCCTTCAGTTCCTGACGGCGCTTCTCATCGGCCTCGTTGACAGCCAGCTGATACTTGTAGCCGATGTAGTAGCCGTGCACGGCTTCGTCACGAATGATCAGGCGAATCAGGTCGGCGGTGTTGGTGAGCTTGGCGTGCGCCGACCAGTACATCGGGGCGTAAAAGCCGGAGTAGAACAGGAAGGATTCCAGCATCGTGGACGCCACTTTGCGTTTTTCTGGGTCGTCACCGTCGTAGTACGACTTCACGATGTGTGCCTTGCGCTGCAGCGGTTCGTTCTCACGCGACCAGCGGAACGACTCATTGATCTCCTGTGTGGACAGCAGTGTGGAGAAAATCGACGAGTATGACTTGGCGTGAACTGACTCCATGAACGCGATGTTTGTGTAGACCGCTTCTTCGTGGGGGGTGCGCGCATCAGGAATCAGGGAGACGGCACCGACGGTGCCCTGCAGCGTGTCCAGCAGGGTCAGGCCTGTGAACACGCGGTTCGTCATGGTCTGTTCATCCTCGTTGAGCGTCTTCCACGACTGAATGTCGTTGGACAACGGGATTTTCTCAGGCAGCCAGAAGTTACGAGTCAGACGATCCCATACCTCTTCGTCTTTTTCATCGATGATCTTGTTCCAGTTAATGGCTTCGATCGTCTCATTCTCTGATGCATGAATGGGATCCACAGTTGTTCCTCCTCAATCCTGGTGGTGTCGCACATGCACGCCACTAGCCCAGCCTACTGGTCTGAGCGTCGAAAAGACACGCCCGCCAGATGTGATGTGGCCGTGTCCTAGTGCACCTCGCACCCGCATTCGCATTGCCTGTCACTGTCGTCGTCGTGGTCAGCGCCCGCAGTCCTCGCAATCATGTGGGCAGTGGGCGTCCTGTCTTGAGCTCAGCAAACCGGACACGTGCGCCGTTTCCATTCCAGCAACGAGGGCTGCCATCAGCGCGGCCAGATCCGTGTGCGCACATCTCTTGCCCGCAGCTCTGCGATTCTCGCCGCGCCGAAAGATAGTTTTCTCGATCCACACTGTTGCAGCCGTCGTCACAGCAGTAATGCCGACCGCGGCTCCAATAAGTGCAGGATTTTCCTGCAGAGTTTCTTGAAGGGTGTCCAATGTCTGGTGGTGGCCACTGCGGTGATCGCCGTGGCGATGATGTTCTGTGCTGCAGCCGCACTGGTCGTGATCGCAATGCTGTCCGTCGTGGTGTCGATTGCCCGTACAGCCGCACGATCCGTCGCTCTGGCAGTCGCACTCCTTGTGTGGTTCAGGCTCCAACGTCCGATTCGGGTCGAGTGGGCCAGCCTGATCCTTGTCGATCAGCGGAACGGTACGCTCACCAGCGGCTGCGGCACCTTCATCCGATCCGCAGCCACATTTGCCCTTTCCTTTGCCACACGCGCAGCCGTCCTGACCTTTACCGCAGCCACATCCATCGTTTTCACCGCAATTGCAGCTCTTGCCCTCGCATGAAGCATCTCCGTTGCAGCAGGCGCACGCGCCCCCCTCGTCACAATTGCCGACGAACGCGCGGTGATCCTCACAGCTGAACATTGACGCCAATGCGGCTGTAATTCCGCCCAGGAGCCCGGCCTTCAACACGCCGCGAACAGGTCGTGAGCGTACGAAGTCCGGCATGGCATACCACGCGAGCGTGCCGCCTGACATCAACGCGACATAACCGAGTTTGCGCGGATCACTCAGCGCCTGCTCAATGCGGCCAAACGCAGAGCTCCCGCCAACATCCGTGCTGGTTGAGCAGTCGTGATCGTGGCAATCGCAAGTCATCAGAAGCCTCCCATATATCCAGTGCTGTCAATCCTACGTGGCGGCATGTGCATTTGCAGCCAGGCCGGACGAACGCTCCTTCCACGCAGTGCTCCACTTACTCACCTCAGGAGGACCCGATATGAGACAGTGGAACCAGCAGGGGACAGCGTCGCCCTCGTCGATGCTGATGACCGGGACGCCCTGCCCCACGTATCTCTATGACCGGATGAGTCTGCCTGGAGCGTAAGGAGCGCGAGATGACCACTCACACGACCGTTGCCTGGAGCGAGGGCCGTTGGCTTCACGACCCTGCCGATCACCACATTGACGATGCGGGAAAACTGGTGGTAACCGCCACCGAGAAATCCGATGCGTGGGAGCGTACCTACTACGGCTTCAGTGTGAACACTGCGAATGCCCTGGTCAGGGAACTTCTCCACGGTACAGCAATGGAGGTGACGCTCAATGCGGCGTTCTCCGAGCAATTCGACCAGGCTGGCATTTTCGTGCGCGCCGGTGCAAAAAACTGGGTCAAAGCGGGCCTTGAGTTTTCCGACGGAGTGCTGCAGCTCGGCGCGGTCGTCACGCGCGGCGTGTCCGACTGGTCAGTGTCGCCGGTCCACGAATGGCTCAACAAAGATGTGGTGATCCGCGTGAGCCGCCACGACGATTCGATCATCCTGCGTGCCGGCGTGGTGGGCGAGGAGCTCAGGTTGGTGCGAGTCCTGCCGTGTCTGCCTGACGATGGCTCGGTGGTGGAGGCAGGTCCGTTCGTGTGCTCGCCGTCCAGGGGCGGACTGTCCATCGCCTTCTCGTCATGGACGCTCGGCCCTGCAGACGCCAGTTTGCACTGACGAGGGTGGTGCGGTGGACCAATTGTGCGCATCCTCGGACTGACTCCTATTGTTAAAGAGCACGGGCCGCATGGGTCCGTGAAAACGCCGGCTGCACGCTGGATGTCACGATGAGGAAACGGTGCTAGGGACAGTACTGACAACGATCACACCCATGATCACGGTGGGAGTGCTGGGAACACTTTTCGCACGCAACCGTCACTTTGTCGGTGCCCTGAACCCGATCAACGACTTCGTCTTCTATGTCACCCTGCCGTGCTACATGTTCACCGTCGTGCTCAATGCGCCACTGGACACGTCAGCTACCCCGGTCGTGGAAGCACTCTCAGGCCCCGTCATCGCAGTGCTCCTCTACTTCCTGCTCGGCTTCACTCTCCGAGCAGTCTCTAAGCGGCGTCGGCTGTGTCAGGAACGTCGTGAAGGACAGGAAACGGACGCTGATCTCTCCGCCCGTGACCGTGCCCGCACAAACGGAGCGTTCAACCCGTCCCCCATTGTTTTGGGCGCGACCTTCGGCAACGTCGGATACATGGGTGTGCCTATCGCACTGGCCCTGATCGGACCACAGGCCGGCCTTGCGGGCGGCGTCATTCAACTGCTCCACAACGTTGTTTTCCTGTCGGGCTATCCCATCATGCGTCAGCTCCTGCTGGGACAGTCCGCGCACGAGGAACACGTCGACCGTGATCACGCCACGCATACTGCCCGCCCCCGCCACTGGCCGCGAGCGCTCCAAGTCCTCATCCAGGCCGTCACCATGCCTCCCACAATTGCCTTTGCCCTGGCACTTGGCGTCAATGCCCTGCATATCCGCCTCCCGGAGGCGATCACGCACACGACGTCACTGATTGCCGGAGCCACGGTGCCCTGTGCCTTGTTCGCGATTGGTCTGGCTGTCCCTGAGGCCCTGCGGGCCCTGCGTCAGCGTTTTGTCCCATTGTCAGTGGTCCTTGCTGCGGCCCTGACGAAGACGGTGGTGCTGCCGCTGCTGGTGGCGGGCGTGATCGCAGCGTGTGGCATTGATATTCATTCGGTGTGGGCGCTGACGGCGATCGTCCTGGCGAGCATTCCCTCGGCGTCAGCGGTGCTCAACCTTGCGCTCGGCCTGGATGGTGACCCTCAGGGAGCAACCTCCACGATCGTTATGACGCTGACCGTCTTTCCCGTGACATTCCCGCTGGTGTTCTTGCTGGTGAGCGCCCTGTAGCAGGCGCTTCCTGCCCTTACCTCGGCACAGTGTCGAGGGCGTCCAGCACAGTCCGCGTCCACACCTTTGCGCCCTCTTCGTCGGGGTGAACGTTGTCGGAGGCCAGAAGGTCGGTGTGCTCTGCAATCGCGGCGGCCCAGTCGGCCACGCGAACCCGGTCCTTATGCGCTGCCGCCCATGAACGGATCGTGTCAGCGGAGGGACGAATCCACGTGTCATCGTCCGGGCCAAACCCGGTGACCAGCACGAGGCGACGATCCGGCCCGAGCTGCTTGAGCACCTCATCGAGCTGCTCGGGTGGAACATCACCGTTAGTGGCCAGAGCGACAACGACGTAGCGGCGGGCACCATATTCAGCATCAACCTGCGTGAGGACGGATGAAACCTGATAGATCGAACGCGACACTTCGGCATTGATCGCAATACCCGGACGCTCCTCAGTTAAAGCAGGCGCAGCCGCCAGCGTCACCGAATCCCCGATCACCGTGATCTGATTGCCGGGAATCGGTGTGGCGGGCTGATCTGAATGGTCGTGTCCCGCTCCGGATACGGCACCTGCGGCAGCGGACTGGGCAGCAGACGGGTCGCCCTCGGCCTTCTGGCCGGACGCGGGGGCGGTATCGTCGGCAGCGGACTGCGAGCCGGAAATGGCGGCCTGGCCGGAGCGAATGGCCCGCTCGGCGCTGGACATGGCAGGCTGGCGCGCCACTGCAGTCACGAGCACTCCGATGATCAGCATCGAGACTATGAACACGATGATGCGGCCACGCTCCTGCAGGCTCGTGATCCACAAGCGCACTGTGGCGATGATGCCGCCCTTGCGCAGCGGCGTTTCGATCCACCGATAGGAGGCCTCTGCGATCACGACGCTGAGCGCTGCCAGAGCGAGCGCCATCGGGCGCGGCATGTCGCCATCGACGAGGTAGTAGCCCAGAACCCACAGCGGCCAGTGCCACAGGTAGATGCCATAGGAGCGTTCACCAATCCAGCGCATGAAGGGTGCATCAAGGATGCGGCACAGGAAACGTCCCGATACGGAACCGCTCAGTACTGCCGGCATCATCGCCTGGATCACTCCGAGCGCGCCGAGCGTTGCAAGGATCAGAACGATTTCCAGGGCGAGCGGACTGTTGTTCATGGGCAACATGATGGCGACCACCACGATGATGACGGCGCCCACGTAGCCCAGCGAGGCGCGAGCCGTCGCAGTGCGCGCACTGATCGGGGCGGGTTCATCGATGCTGAGCGGATCGCCGCAGGCCAACGCCAGCGCGCTGCCTGCCATCAGGCCGAAGGCACGCGAATCGGTTCCCATGTAGATGCGCGAGGGGTCAGCACCTCCCGCTGCCAATGCCAGTGCCCACAGAGCTGATGCCGCCATCAGACATGCAGCGACGATCCAGATCCAGCGCTCTGAATGGGTGAAAACGCGGCGCGCCAGCCACAGAAGGGCGATCACGATGAGCGGCCAGATCAGGTAGAACTGCTGCTCGATGGCCAGGGACCACATGTGGGTGAGCAGCAGCGGCTGATTGTGGTCGAAGTAGCTGGATCCGGCAGCAATCTCCACCCAGTTATAGGTATACGTCAACGCGCCGACGAATTGGCGTCGGATAGCCAGCAGCGCATCCCCGCCGACTATGGCGGCTGCAGCGGTGGCCACCACCACCATGACTGCGACGGCAGGAACCAGGCGGCGCACCCGCCGCACCCAAAAGCCCTTGAGATCAATGCGACCGGCCATGCGGAACTCATGGATCAGCAGGGACGTGATGAGGAATCCCGAAATCACCAGGAACACATCCACGCCTACCATGCCGCCCGGCATCCACGAGCGCATCAGGTGGTAGATCAGCACCACTGCGACTGCCAGCGCGCGCAGCCCGTCAAGGCCGGGAACGCGCCGCCGGGTGGATGCTGTGTGCTGTGAATCTGCCACGTCAGTCGCGCTGTAGGGCAAAGAGATGGTCAAGCACGGCGCCTCCTGAGACACGCAAACCGTCATGCTGGTACTCGTTTGTCACCCACACGCGCGATCCGCGAATGGCGCTCGCAGTTTCCAGTGACAACTCACGCGGCACAAACATGTCATCGAAGTAGACGGCCGACGCGACAGGTACCGAGTTCTCAGCCAGCACCTCCGGGTCGTACACCGCTGGCCAGTCGGTGCGGTTGGCCAGGATGTCGGCAGCCTCGCCCAGTCCGGTCAGCTCCGGATCCTCATCGAAAATCGAGCGCATCATGTGCTCGCCGGTCAGGTAGTACGGCTCGGACGTATCCAACGGGTCAGCATCTGGATCAAACCCCGCGATCTCACGCGAAAGCCGATCCGCTGACCAGCGGGTTGCAGTGCCCGCCAGGGCAGGGGTGGTCGCAGCGTAAATCGTTTCCTGCAGCACCGCATACATGGGAGTGGTCTGAGCGACCTCGTCTGCCACTTGTTGTAGGAAGTGACGCGACAGGCGTGAGACCCCGTTAACCGTGACGAAGGGGGCTTCCAGCATGTAGTGCAGCGTGTCGAAACGCAGTTGCCCACCCAGACATATGCCGATCATGCGGAAACGCTCCGTGGAGAGGCGCTCACCGGTTGGCAGACATTCCTCGTGGTCACGCACATGCGCGGCGATGCGGCGAATCATCGGCTCATCGTCAGGGTAACGCTCATAGTACGCGCGGTTGCGTGCTGCGGTACGATCGTAGGTCAGCCGGTAAATCGAATCAATGTCCGTCAGACCGGGCAGACCGCCGGTGTTGAAGACGGCGCGCAGCCCTTCGGGTGCAATCGACAGGTAGCACGTGTTGATGAAGCCGCCAAAACTCTGACCGAGCGTCGTCCACGGCTCATCGCCAGCCAGCTCACGGCGCACAACTTCCGCATCGCGCACAATCTGATCCTGTCGGAACAGCATCAGGTAGTCAGCAATTTCCTGAGCAGTGGGAGCGTGGTCACCCTCGTCAGTGACGGATTGATTGCCGAGGGAACTCAGCGTGAGCTTGTCGAGCCGGTGGGATCTGCCCGTCCCGCGCTGGTCCAGCAGAACGACGCGGTAGTCCTTGAGCATGCGGCCGATGAATCCGTCGCGAAAATCGCCTGGACGGGGGCCTTCGCCTCCGGGACCACCCTGCATGAACACCAGGTATGGCAGGTTGTCTCCACCGGGGGGGATAATCTCGCGAGCATAAATATCCACCGTCCCGTGGCCATACGCATCGGGCGCATTGTGGTCCAGCGGGACGGTGAATGTGTGGTCGTGAACGGTGCATGAATGGTGAATGTAGCTTCCGATGCGCATGCACCACAGTGTAGCTACGGGTGGCGAGCCTCAGTCGTTGGCGCGCCCCAGAGCAGCCAGGACGTGACGCTCCAGCGGTGTGCAGATCAGCAACGCCACCAGACTCATTCCCAGTCCGATGCCGCCAATCATGAGCAGGCGGACCAGCGTGTCGTCCGTGGCGGCGCTGCGTCCTCCGGTTGACGCCAGCGACAGGCCACGACCCAAAGCGGCGAACAGGATGGATGTCACAACCAGGGGTACGAAACTCTGGAACAGTCGAACAAGGGTGAACAGGTGACGAGGGAATCCCATGCGGTCCAGGGCCTGAGTTTGTGTGAGTCGATCGAAGACCCCTGACGCCTGGTTCATCAGGGTGGACAGGGCTGACACGGTGAAGCCGATTCCCAGCGTGATCGTCACGCCCAGCGGGACGTCGTGCATGAAGACGATTACCGCTGGCGGTATTTCCTGCTTTGTGCTGGACACCGTAGCGAAGTCCATCACGGAGGTGAACCCGCCGATGAAGCACAGAATGGACAGCGCTCCGACTACGCGCCACACAGCGCGCGGGTCATCCATGATGCGGCGGGCCGCCAGGACCACCGAGGGGAAGTGACTCAGCGTGAATGGTGCAGCCAGGAGTTGAATGATGAACGGAGCTGCGATCGCGATCGCGATGATGATGACAGATAGCAGCGCAACAACAACGAGCATTCCGTGAGTATTGAAGTCGTCGGTCGGGAAGATAGCGAAGGTGCAGAACAGAACGATTGCTCCTGCCAGGACGAACAGGCGCCACATCCGCAGTGCCTTCGGTGTATGCCGCTTGGCGACTCCCAGCGGTGAGATCCGCACTTTCTGCAGGCCGACCAGTGTTGAGATGACTGCGATAGCGAGCAGGACGGCCAGCACAATCGCCAGCATCCATGCAGGCACGAGCATCTCGGCAGGGTCGATGGCGACAGTGAGGAAATGAGCGTGCGACCACAAAGGCAGTGTCACCACGTACAGTATGACGCCAATGGCTGCGCCGATTACCCACTGGATAACCGTTTCCACCAGTGCGATCAAGATGACCTGCCCACTTGTTGCTCCAACCAGACGCAGTGAGGCGAGGCGTTCGGATCTGCCCTGTGCTCCCAGGCGTGCCGCTGAGGACCCGAGAGAGAACACGGGGAAGGCAAGTAAGACGACTGCGAACAGGGCGAGCACGAGATACACTGTTGTATCCGATGGATACCAGTCGAGGCGTGCGAACGCTTCCAGGAGGCGCTCGGAAGGATCATTTGTCCATGTGTTGAACATCCACACGCCGCCTGCCACAGTCAGTGTCATCGCGGTGGACAGTGCAAATGATGCGACGGCCAGGACGTCCAGCCACGCGTCTCCGGTACGGGAGCGCAGTCTGCCGATGGTGAGCATCGGAGCCAAGTGCAGGGTCTTCATCGCAGATCACCACCGGGGGCCTGAGCAGGAACCTCGCGCACACCCGAATCTGCGTGCACAACGCCGTCACGGATTTCAACGAGTCGTTGACACCAGTCGGCAACGTGTGAATCGTGCGTGACGATGATGAGCGTTGCGCCACTCATCTGCGTTGTTGTCGTCAGAATCTGCATCACCTCGTGGCCGGTTGACTGATCAAGCGCGCCGGTCGGCTCGTCGGCAAAAACCACGCTGGGAGAGCCTGCCAGGGCGCGTGCGATGGCGACGCGCTGCATCTGCCCGCCTGACATTTCACCGGGACGGCGCGACTTCTCGGTACCCAGGCCGAGCCGCTCCAGCCACATATCGGCCTGAGCGAGGGACGCTTTGCGGCTTTGCCCCGTCAGCATCAGCGGCACGGCCACGTTTTCACGTGCGGGAAGTTCGGGGATGAGCTGGCCATCCTGGAACACGAAGCCGAATCGGGCCAGGCGCAGTTTGGAGCGGCGCGCGTCGGACAGTGCTGAAATGTTGTCCTGCCCCAGGAACGCGGCTCCCGATGTGGGTGGCAGAATCCCAGCTAGGCAGTGCAGCAGTGTGGACTTGCCGGACCCTGACGGACCCATGATCGCCACTGACTGCCCGGGCGGGAATTCGATGTCAACGCCTCGTAGAGCCGGTACGGTACCGAAATTCTTCGTCAACGCGTGGCCGCTGAGCACCTGAGGTGTTGCGGACGCGGAATTCATTCTTTGTGCCATGTCACCAGTACATCCTTTTGCGTGCTGATTCAACAGTGAGCAGGGGCGATATTTCATGGTAGAGCCAGGTCTACTGTCTGAACCGACCAGTACTGGAGCGCGCCGTCATCCTCCGGGCTGCGTGTGGCGCTTATAGGATGATCGTGTGCAGATGCGAGATGAATGGAAAGCGTTCCTATGTGGAGCAGGCGCATGTCTCAGCGCTCTGACTGCATGCCTGTTTGCCATGATGTTTCTCAGCAATCCCGGGATTGGTCTGGGTGTGGCGGTCGTGTGCGCACTCGCCGTATGTGCGGCCTGCCTGTTCAACGTGTGGACAATGGTCAGGGACCACGACGGCGGGGCGTGGAGGCGCCGCTCGACTGCTCCTGCAGCGCCCGACGCTTTTGACGAGGTGGTGCACGCGCAGCGAGACATCGCCAATGCCTTCGAAATTGAGCGCCGCCGCATTGAACGCGACCTGCATGACGGAGCGCAGCAGTTCATCGTTGCAGCATCAATGGATATCGGGGAAGCGGCTTTGATGCTCGATGACCTGTCAGCGGTCGACAGCGTGGATCCCGCGAGTATGCGCAGCGTCAGCGAACGCCTCGAATCAGCAGCCCAGCGCACGGAAAAAGCTCTGTCCGCCTTGCGTCGCACAGTTGCCGGCATCCACCCTAAAGTGCTGTCAGATCTGGGGCTTGAGGCAGCGGTGCGAGACCTGGCGGACGCCAGTCCGCTGGACGCCGACGTCAAGGTACCCATCCCGCTTCCCGACATTCCTCAGGGCGTGATTGCTGCCGGATACTTCATGGTGGCTGAATGCCTGACGAACGCCGCGAAGTATGCGCCTCACGCGCATGTCACCGTGCTGGTCATCGCCGGTGAGAATCTACAGATCACAGTGACAGATGACGGTCCTGGAGGAGCAAGCGTGCGCGCCGACGGCGGACTGGCTGGCATGCGTGAACGACTGGCCTCCTTCGGCGGCTCCCTGGATGTGTCCAGTCCCGAGGGTGGCCCGACCATTATTTCGGGGCGAATTCCGCTCATGTTGACGCGCGGCGAATTCAGCGTCACATCACAAGCCGGCTCACCCCTCACCAATAAGGAGGCATGATGAAACTCATCGTGGCAGATGACTCCACGCTTTTCCGTGAAGGCATTATCGGCCTGCTGGAGCGACGCGGCCATGAGGTCATCGCGCACGTCGCCACAGCGCCGGAGCTGATTGACGCAGTTGGACAGGTCGACGCGGACCTGGTGATCACCGATGTGCGCATGCCGCCGGGAATGAGTGATGACGGCCTGCGCGCAGCAGTTGAGATCCGCAGACAGCACCCTGGTTTGGGAATAGTGGTGCTGTCACAGTATGTGGCACCGGCCTACGCGCGCGAACTGTTCAACCCGCAGTCCGCCCACCATCCGGCTTCGGATGTCAGGTTTGCGGGGTCACCTTCGGCCGGCAATGCGGATGAGGACGCCCCCGGAGGGCTTGGCTACCTGCTCAAAGACCGTGTCGCGAGGGTGGCTGACTTCATCCGATCGCTCGACATTGTCGCTGCTGGCGGCGTGGTGATCGACCCGGAGGTGGCGGCGGAGCTGATGCGGCACGAGCCGTCGAAGCTGTCCACGCTGACTGAGCGCGAAATTGAGATTCTCGCGCTCATGGCGCGCGGATTGTCGAATGCGGAACTGGCCGATGAACTGGTCGTATCGGCGGCAACCGTGTCGAAACACGTGGCGAACATCTTCCTCAAACTCGGCATGGAGCCGGGTGAGGAGAACCGTCGGGTGCGCGCGGTGCTGGCCTACCTGACTGAGCAGCACGCGCAGCGCTGATTGCCGGCGTACCGTCGCGCTGGTGCCGGCCTGGCTTAGCCGGCGTCGACCACGGGCGTGAACTGCTGCCAGATGACGCGCGCCGTGTCAGCACTGGACCCTGCCCACACGTGAGTGATGCGGATTGTGCCTGGCCACGTCGCATCGCTGCCTGAAATCGTAAAGGTAGCGATCCACATGTTCGCGCCGCCTTCGCAGATTTCGATGCGACTGACCCGGCACGACTCGCCCGGACGGATCGGGACATCACGCAGGTCAGAGCGATCGTGTCCCTCATGGTCAATAATGCGGGCACCTTCCGCCTCATACGTGCCAAGCTCCTTGACGTTGAGGTTGGCCCACGCGCGGATCAGACTCTTTTGCCGACGCCGTATCGTCGCTGCGGAGTCAACGGCGGGCGGGTCACCCTCGTCAATCGGGGATGCACAACCAGAACCTGGTGAGGACTCAATACCTGAGCCGGATACGGATGCGAAACCTGGGCCTGGCTTGGGGGCTCGACCATCGCGGTACGCTTCTGCCGCGCCGCGCGCGTGAGTGTCAGCCAGCTCGTTGAGGTCATGTCCGGCGTGGCCGCGCACCCACGCGAAGTGTGCATCGCGTGAGGCGATGAGCCGGTCAATCTCCTGAATGACCTCGAGGTTCGCGATCGGCTTCTTGTCGGCTTTCTGCCACCCCTTCTTCTTCCACGACGGCGCCCACTTGGTGATGACGTTAATGGCGTACTGTGAATCAGCCAGGATTTCCAGGCGTCTGCCGCGCAGCTCATCCGTGTCGGTTGCGCGCAGGAGCTCCAACACGGCGGTCAGCTCGCCCAGGTTGTTCGTTCCTGACGGCCAGCCACCGGCATCCCAGTGGTCACGGTCCACGACCCACGCCCATCCGGCAGGTCCTGGATTTCCAAGCGATGAGCCGTCGACGGCAGCGCGGATCGGATCTGACGATTCACTCATTGATTCCCACCTGACTGAGGGCGAAGGCGAACTCTTCGGCGCGGGAGGCCCAATGCCCGTAGCGTCCGGACGGGCCGCGGTGTCCGGCAACCATCTGGGTGCGCATGATGATCGGGCGCTCAGTCGGGTCGCTCTGACCGGCAAATGTGGTTGTGACGGCTGCACTGCCCAGCTCAGATGCACGGCCCGCCGCTGTCGTATTGCCCGCAGTGGCCTGGCGCAGGCGCTGCACCCACTTCAGCGGCTCACCGAAGAGCACGCGCGTGTCGTTAATGCTGGTGGAGGCCATAATCGCGGGATACTCCACGCCGTCGGCAACATTTTCATACGGCGAATACGACTTCATAACGGTGTAGATTTCGCGATCTTCAATCGGATTGCCCCACTCTTCCCATTCACCGACAGTCAGCGGCAACGAGGGATCAAGGATCGAGGTCAGTGCGTCAACGAACGGCACACCGGCCAAGATCACCCGGAACAGGTCAGGTGCCATATTCGTCACCGCACCCATGAGCAGGCCGCCAGCCGAACGTCCCTCCGCGATCAGGCGGTGTGGCGCTACCCACCCGGCGTCGACAAGGAAGCGCCCCACGTCGATGAAATCGGTGAACGTATGGGTTTTCACCTCGCGCCGGCCATCCTCGTACCACCAGCGCCCCATCTCACCGCCGCCACGAATGTGAGCAAGGGCGAACACGACGCCTCGCTGAATGGCCGGCAGGCGCAGCACGGAAAACTCCGGGTCGTTGGAAATCTCATACGAGCCGTAGCCGTACAGCCAGCCTGCTGCACGTCCATCGCACGCAGCGTCGCGGCGGTGCACCAGTGTGACCGGGATACGGGTGTGGCCATCACGAGCCGTGACCCACACGCGCTCTTCCACATAGCCGGCGCGCTGCTCGGCTTCCCACCCGGGCACTGCTTTTTCACGCAGGACGTGTGCGGATCCGTCACGAGGATCCACGGCGACCGTGCGAGGCGGCTGCGTGATCGACTGGCATTCAACCAGGATCAGCCGGTCGTGCCAGTCCAGTTGACCCACAGTGTTCATCGTGAGGACCGCACCGTTATCGTGAGCGCCGGGCAGGACCGCGCGGGGCTCGGACCAGATTTGCGCGTAGTCGGGACGATGCTGACGCGCACTCGCAGCGGCAGCTTCGGGCGCGGTGGGAGCGGTGCGCGTCATGTACTCCAGCCAGGTCTGGCCATCGCGACGCATCGAGATCACGCACATCGACTCATACGCCTCCACATCCAGCAGGCGCGGTCCTTGGCTGTCACCCTCGATCAGCGTGTGCCACGTCGAATAATCCACCGATTCGGCAGCGCCTCCCTCGTCTCTGACCTGCGGAAGCGGTGCGATGGCGAGGCTGCCTTCGCGACTGTCGGCGGTGTGGATCAACAGGAGGTGATCGCCGGCCGGCTCTGCGCTGACCAGGACGCCCGGCCTGCGGCCTGTGACGCTGACCGGCATGTGGTGCGGCTGGAGGGTCGGCCACAGCCATACCTCGCTGGTGGACGTCGAAGCCGACGTGATCACCACCCAGTTCGGGTCACGTGCCTGCTCAAAGTAGACTTCGAAACGCTCATCCGGCTCGTCAAGGAGGCGGCGGTCGTGCGCTGGATCCTCACCTACGACGTGCAGCCACACCTGGCATGCGCGCCAGGCATCGTCGACCCGCGTGTACAGCACCGACGCTGAATCAGCTGACCATGCCACGCCGTACCCAACGTTCGTAACCTGCTCATCGACCGTGCGCCCGGAGGCAATATCCGTGACCACCAGCGTGTAGCGCTCATCTCCACTCGTGTCCTTGAGCCACGCCACGCGTGTACCGTCCGGGCTGGGCGCCCACTCGCCCACAGAAAAGAACTCTTCGCCCGCAGCCTGAGCGTTCTCATCAATGACGGTTTCCTCACCCGGAGCGGCACGGTCGGTGTGGATCGTGGGCGGAGAAAGTGGGGCGGCATCGGCGCGCGCTGGCGATTCGTCATTGACGAGGGTGACCGGCACGCGCTGATGAGACACATACTGTGAGCCTTCTTCGGTGCGATCGAAATACCAGTACTGGCCGATGCGGATCGGTACGGTGACATCGGTTTCAACGGTGTGCGCCTTGAACTCGCTGACCAGCGTGTCGCTCAGCGCGCGCAGCGGAGCCGTGACGTGATCGGCCCACGCGTTTTCCTTTTCCACCAGGTCGATGACTGCAGGGTCGTCCGCGCAACGCAACCACTGGAAGGGATCTGCGAAGGAATCACCGTGGAAGGAACGCGGCGGATCCAATGGCCGGGACTGTGCTCGCGGCGGAACGGGTGGCTGAGCCTGCGCTCGCGGCGGCTGGATGCCTGCGTCGTGGTGCTGTTTGTTGTCAGATGGCGCGGAAGAGTGGTGCATGGCTGTCAGTGTAGACGCTTGACAGCGCGCCGGTTCGATGCGGGCGCCAGGGCTGGAGGTGCTGCCTCGGGCCGAGCCTCGTGTCATCCGCGTGCACGATGCCCTAGATTTAAGCCCCCAAGGTACACAACCCCCTAGATTTAAGCCCCCAAGGTGCACAACCCCCTAAATCTGACCCTTCAGGATGCACAATCCCCTAGATCTAACGCGCCGCATTTCCGCCCCGTTTTGAAAGCTGCAGGTCGCGGGGTGTTCGGATTGTCGAGGGTGGTCCCGTCCGTTGTTTAGCTAGGGGATTGTGCAAAAAACTGCGACTTTTTAGGGGATTGTGCATGCGCGCACTGCCATAAGAACGGCCATGCACGCGCCGAAGATCACCACGCTGATTCGCAGCACTCGCGCCGGAATCCTCACACCGATCCACGCTCCCAGCGGAGAACCAATGAGCGATCCGACCGCCACGCAGGCAGCAGCGATCCACGTGCGAGTATCGAGAGTGCCGGACAGGGGTGAAGTGACCGATAGCGTCGGATCCTGCGCCCCCGCAGCCACTGCGATGGCGACGACAATGAAGAACAACGCTGCGACAACGTTGACGATCGCTTGCAGCAGATTCTTCAGAGCGTTGTGCGTATGAATGCTGCCGGGCAGGAAAACTCCCAGAATCGCCAGGAAAATGATCCCCTGAGCAGCGGAAAAGAACCCGCCATACACTGCGCCGCACACCACCAACAGAGCCAGTACACCCAGTCGCGCAGAGGACACGAGCAGCGCCCCCGAGCCGTCATCATGTGCGCTCACCATCCGGGCAAGGCGCGGCTGGCACGCAACCAGGACAGTCGCCAGGGCAATAAGGAACGGCACGATGAGGGTAAACGTGCTGGCAGATACGCGCAGCAGCAGGCCGGCACCAATGAGCGCCCCGCCAGTGGCGCACAGCGACAGGCCACTGATGCGGCCGCGCGACAGAGTAAATGCTGACGGCGCAGAAACAGCAGCGGCGGAGTCTCCCTCGTGCATGAATGTGCGGTAGGAATAGGCGCCGGCCACTGCGCCGGGTGCCAAACCGACCGTGTTCGCCACATTGGCGCTGATCGGGGGGACGCCGAGCAGCACCATCACCGGGTAGGTGACCAGTGATCCTGACCCGATGATCGTGTTGATCGCACCGGCCACCACCCCTGCGACGGTGATGGCGAGAAGCGCTGCAATACCCACAAGACCTGACCTGCCCTGACTGCTGACCTGACCACCCGCCCAGCTCAGCGCATGGTCAGAGCGCGATACCGGTTGACGGCAGCACCGATGTCAATGGGACGCGGCCGCACCAGGAACGCCGGCCACGGCCTGCCTCGATCCTTCGTCAACACGTCCAGGCTTTGCTCACCGATCATCTCGTCGAGGCGCTCCAGCTCCTGATCGATGGAGTGCTCACCGTCTGCGAGGTCATCCAGCACGGTGCGCAACGCCCACGCGATTGCTTCAGTCTGGCCCGCATCCACAATCTGCTCCACGTCGGACACGTCCACGGTGTGTCGGTCCAGTGTGATCGTATCGAGGCCCGCCGACTTGGTCTTCGGCTTGCCGCGACCCGAATTGCCTCGATCCCGCATGAGCACACGCGGCCTGCCCACCGGAAAGTCCTCCTCATCTGTGCGTTCGCGCGGCATCTCCGCCACCACCGCACGAGCCTGGTCGGTGACATCCCGGCACTGATATGTGTCCATCATCAGCACGCAGTCCGCGATGTCGAGGTAGTCACCTGACCCACCCATGACCATCAGCGTGGAGACGTGGCGCTGATCAAAAAGGGCGCGCACGCGGTCCACCAGCGGCGTGATCGGTTCACGTTCGGCCGCAACAAGGCGACGCATGCGCGCATCACGGATCAGCAGGTTCGTCGCTGACGTGTCCTCATCCAGCATGAGCAGTGGACTGCCCAATTCGACCGCCTCCACGATGGCTGCGGCCTGGGAGGTTGAACCGGAGGCATTCTGCGTGGAAAAGTCGCTGGTATCCGCACCGCCCGGCAGATGCGCGATGAAGGCGGAGACATCTACGCCCGTCACCGGGCGCCCATCAGCTGCACGCACTTTCATTGCCGAGGGCGTCGTCGCCACCAATTGCCTGCCATCTGCAGGAACATGGGCGTATACCGAGCGTTGAATCGCGGCGAGCAGGGTGGATTTACCGTGATAGCCACCGCCCACAATGACGGTCACGCCCGGCTCGAGTGCCATGCCGGACACCTCGCCGGCGTGAGGCAAGGTCACTGTGCGGCGCAGTGATTCCGGTGAGCTGAATGGAACGGCGTCCTCCATCGGCAGGTCGGAAACGCCGGATCTGCGCGCCAGAATCGCATGATCAGCCACGAATGTGACCCAGTTGTTGTCGACCAGTGCCTGCTGAAGGGCCTGGTAGTCCTCGTAGGTGTGAACGTGTTGATGCAGTTCGTCGAGGTGCCGGTCGGCCTGGTCAGAGACAAAGTCGAAGGTTTCCACCACGATGTCTGGCACGTCCTGGTCAAAGATCCGGGCGGCTGTCAGACCCTGAATGGTGCGCCCACGTGCCGGCATGTGGACCTGGAATCGCAGCTCAACCCGGTCAGGCATCACGGTGCAGGCTGAGCGCTCCAGGATTTCCTGCCCGGTGCGTGCGACCTGGACAGGGGAGCCGTGACCGGCCCCTCCGGATCCTTGGCCGGACATTTTTCGGATCGCGTGGCTAAAAGAGCGCAGCAGGAAGTCGGCGCTGGCGACGCGTTGGGTGTGAGTGGACAGGCAGTCGTCGGGGATCCCCATTGTCTGTGGTGAGGCAATCACGCGCACAGCCGATGGCGGTGCGTACGGGTCGGACTGGACGCGGTCAATGGCGATGGAAAAGTCGCCGTAATCCCAGTCTCCGGTTGCTGACTTGTAGGAGCCGTAGCTTTTTCCGTCCAGGCGGCGCAGCAGTTCAATCAGGTCTCGATCGGTGCCGGAACGACGTCGGATAGGAGTATGGGGTCGAGGAGTCATGATCCCAGCCTACGGCTTCACGCGTCCGGACACGAACGTCAGCTGCGCCGGGTTTGTCACCATCGGCTGCTTTGGCGGCAGTCTCAAGTCAGCCGCGCATGGGTGCCACCACCGGCCGATCTGGCGGCAATATCAGGCCAGCCGCGCATGGGACCCCTCGTCGATGCCTAAACCTGTGGATCCGTCATCGCGACGACTATGGCCAGCACCACGCAGACGATACCGAGCAGGATGTAGATGACGGTGACCGCAATTGAGATACCGCGCGCAATGCGGGCACGTGACATCGCCTGAACCGGCAGACCTGCCCTGCGTCCCTTGTTGATCATCGACTGGCTCCAGATCCACATCGGCACCGACAGCAGTATGCCCAGCGTGAAGAACGAGACGATGGAAAGGATCAGCGCCACCAGCCCATTCGACTCAATTTCCGTGTAGACCTGCTGGGAGGAATGCTCATTCCAGTAAGGTCCCTGCGGGCCGTCAGTTTGCTGCTGAGGCGTCCACGGTGAGTACTGGCCCTGGGGCGTGCCTCCCGATCGCGGATGCGTGTCCGGTGCGCCGTAGCGGGGAGCCGAACTTTGCCACGATGACGGTGAAGCCGTTGCGGATCCTGCTGAGTCTCCGGACCCGGAACTGCCGGCTGACTCGTATGGGCCGGCGTTGGTCTGACGGGTAGTTGATGTATCGGAGGCGTGGGACTGTGAAGCGGATGAGGCCTCATCGGTCTCAGCATCAGGTGCGAAACGTTTCGAGTCATTGTCATCGGTGGCGTATTGATACATCGGCACGGCAAATCTCCTTAGGCTCACGATCATTGTAAAACATGGGTCGCCCTCGTCGAAGGTGAAAAATCGACGAGGGCGACCGCAGATGCCTCAAAGAGCCGAGGAACTGAAAGCCTGGCGCATGCCTACAACATGCAGGAAACGCAGCCTTCGACTTCGGTGCCTTCCAGAGCCTGTTGACGGATCCGCATGTAGTACATGGTCTTGATGCCCTTGCGCCACGCACGAATGTAGGACTTGTTGACGTCACGTGAGGTCACGGTGTTCGGGTAGAACAGTGTCAGCGACAGTCCCTGGTCAACGTGCTGCGTGGCAACCGCGTAGGTGTCAATGATCTTTTCAGGGCCGATTTCGTAGGCATCCTCGTAGTACTCAACGTTGTCGTTGGTCATGTAGGGCGCCGGGTAGTACACGCGGCCGATCTTGCCTTCCTTGCGGATCTCGATCTTGGAGACGATCGGGTGGATCGACGAGGTCGCGTTGTTGATGTAGCTGATCGACCCGGTGGGAGGAACGGCCTGCAGGTTCTGGTTGTACATGCCGTACTTCGCCACGTCCGCTGCCAGTGCCTTCCAGTCTTCCTGGGTCGGAATGTGGATCGAGGATTTGGCGAGCAGTTCACGGCACTTATCCGTTGTCGGCTCCCACGTGCCGTTGATGTACTTGTCGAAGTACGTGCCACTGGCGTAGTCGGAATCTTCAAAGCCGACGAACTTTTCACCGCGTTCGCGCGCAATCATGCACGACGCCTTGATCGCCTCAAACGCCACGGCCAGAAAGTACATGTTCGTGAAGTCGAGTGCTTCTTCGGAGCCGTAGTGCACGCGTTCGCGCGCGAGGTATCCGTGCAGGTTCATCTGTCCCAGACCGATCGCGTGGCTCATGGCGTTGCCGCGCGCAATGGAGGGGACGGACTGGATATTGGACAGGTCGGACACTGCTGTCAGGCCACGAACCGCCGTCTCGATGGTTTGCGAGAAGTTGGGCGAATCCATCGTCTTGGCAATGTTCAGGGATCCGAGGTTACACGAAATATCCTTGCCCACGTGCGAATACGTCAGGTCTTCGTTGAACTCGGAGGCTTCGGAGACCTGCAGGATTTCCGAGCACAGGTTCGACATCGTGATGCGGCCCTTGATCGGGTTGGCGCGGTTGACGGTGTCTTCGAAGACGATGTACGGGTAGCCGGATTCGAACTGGATTTCAGCCAGTGTCTGGAAGAAGCGGCGGGCGTTGATCTTCTTCTTGTGGATACGCCCGTCATCGACCATTTCGCGGTACTTCTCGGTCACGGAAATTTCGCTGAACGGCTTGCCGTAGACGCGTTCGACGTCGTAGGGGCTGAACAGGTACATATCCTCGTTGGCGCGCGCGAGTTCGAACGTAATATCCGGGATGACGACACCCAGGGAGAGCGTCTTGATACGGATCTTCTCGTCCGCGTTCTCACGCTTCGTGTCTAGGAAGGACATGATGTCCGGGTGATGGGCGTGCAGGTAGACGGCTCCCGCGCCCTGGCGCGCACCCAGCTGGTTCGCATAGGAGAACGAATCTTCCAGCAGTTTCATCACGGGAACAACACCGCTGGACTGATGCTCGATGCGTTTGATCGGTGCGCCCGCTTCGCGCAGGTTCGTCAGTGACAGTGCCACGCCGCCACCACGCTTGGACAGCTGCAAAGCGGAGTTCACGCCTCGGGCGATGGACTCCATGTTGTCTTCGACGCGGATCAGGAAGCAGGAGACCAGTTCGCCGCGCGCACGCTTACCCGCGTTGAGGAAGGTGGGTGTGGCCGGCTGGAAACGTCCTGACATGATCTCGTCGATGAGCTTGCGTGCCAGTTCGATGTCGCCGCGCGCCAGGTACATTGCCACGATGACAACGCGATCCTCGAAGCGTTCCAGGTACCGTTTGCCGTCGAATGTTTTCAGCGTGTACGACGTGTAGTACTTGAATGCGCCCAGGAACGTTTGAAAGCGGAACTTGTAGGCGTAGGCCTGCTTGTACAGGTCCTTGATGTCCTGAGGCTCGTACTGCTCGAGCACGTCGCCCTCGTAGTAGCCTTCGCGCACCAGGTACTCGAGTTTTTCTTCGAGGTCGTGGAAGAACACGGTGTTCTTGTTGACGTGCTGGAGAAAGTACTGGCGAGCCGCCTGACGGTCCGCTTCGAACTGAATCTTGCCGTTCTCGTCATACAGGTTGAGCTGGGCATTCAGCGCATGGTAGTCGAGGTCAGTGCTCAACTCTTCTGGGCCGGTGTCGGTGAGATTTTCGACCAAAATTCCTTCAATCCTTCGCGGACTCGGGAGACATCCTCGGACGTGCCGAGAAGCTCGAACTTATACATATGGGGAACGTGTAGCTTTGCAGAGATGATATCGCCCGCCAAGCAGTACGCCGGTCCGAAATTGGTGTTGCCTGAAGAGATCACTCCCCGGCAATATGAGCGATTGGTGGCATCGTTGAGGAACTTGATGACCTGTTTGGGCACAGCTCCTTTGATATTTCCCCCGCCGTAGGTAGGGGTGATCAGAATGAAGTCGGTGTGAACGTGCAGGAATTCATCATGCGGGTGAAGAGGGATGCGGTGCGCCGGATAGCCCAGTTTTTCGACGAAACGGCGCGTGTTCCCCGTCGCCGACGAAAAGTAGACGATCTCCACCATGACTGAGGAATCTCCTTATATGGACGTGAGAGCCGGTTAAGTGTGTGAGCCTGCGGGCCGAGGGAGGCATGCGCCGTGGATGGTGTGAACCGTCGGTCGTGCCTTCCGCGTCTGACCTGTGCATGGGAAAAGCCCGACACCTGCGAGGTGGCCGGGCTTCACGCGGTGATCAGGCTTGGGCGACCCGCAGCGGTGCAGCCTCGGCAGCCATTGCCGCAGCAGCTTTGATGCGGTCGGGGCGGTAGCCGCTCCAGTGGTCCTCGCCGGCGATCACAACGGGTGCCTGCTGGTAGCCCAGTCCCTTAATGTATTCGAGTGCTTCGGGATCCTGCGTCACGTCGATCGAGGTGTATTCCAGGCCCTGCTTGCCGAGCGCACGGTAGGTCGCATCACACTGCACGCACATCGGCTTCGAGTACACGGTGATGGTCATGGGATGCTCCTTTTTCTTCTATGCGCTCTGTGAGGTGGTGGGGATCGTCAGGTTCGGTGCGCGTCCTGCGCGCCTGCTTGATGCCCCGAGCCGTAGTGGCTCCGTTGATGTATTAACACTACACCTTGTGGCGCCAAGTGCAAGTGACCACTACATGTTGTGTCTGACTGATGGTGTGCATCGCGCTGTGGACAGGCTGTGGACAGCGATCGGCGGGCCTGTATCTGACAGCTTAAACTCCGGGCGGGCCTGTGGATAGATGGAATCCCAGCGTGGTGCGCAATCCATATATCTAGTAGGCGTGTTGCGTTTCTTCGGCGTGTCGCCCCTATATCTAGGGTGGCGGACTGGTTGTCGTACCTCTATATAGGCGCATTCGGGCGCTGCAGCGGTGTCCCAGGCCATCGTTCAAACGCCATCGGGCCCTGCTGTCAGACCCCTCATTGCGGGACAGTCCCTTTCGCTCAGCCTTGGAGCCGGTAGACTTCATGATCTCCCGCCTCCCCGGCACCGGGGACCAGGCGCAGTCCGAGCTTTTCAGCAAGTCGAGCCGAGGCTGTGTTTGCGGGGTCGATAATCGCCACGATCGGGAGCTGTGGGTGGCGGTCGCGTGCCCATTCGAGTGCGGCACTGGCAGCTTCGGTCGCGTACCCCTTGCCCTGCGCCTGTGACGCGAAGCGGTAGTAGAGATTCAGGACCGTCTCGTCACCCTCGACCGCATGTCGCACGCCAATGAAACCGATAGTTTCACCTCCGTAAGTCAACACGACAAAGTAACCGATGCCGTGCTGGCGCCAATCCTGTTGCCACGCGGACGTCAGTTCCACGGCCTCGTCACGGTCTTTCATCGTGAGCTCCGGTCGATGTCTGTAGGTCAGCGGGTCCGAGTGAATCTTAAAGACAGCGTCAACGTCTGCGTCCTGTGGTGGCCGCAGGCTGAGGCGTTCGGTCATCAGGGGAGTCGAATCTGCCGTCATGTCAGTCATAGTTCTCCTTTGATTGAGGGCGGGCTTCATTGGGGGCGAACTCACCTCGACTACACACTCGGGGCACGAGCCGAATCCACAGCATCGCGCGCGAGGCGACCCGAGCCTGACGCATCAGGCTCCGTTACTGGTTCGTCAACTGCCCGGCGATCTGACTGACAAGCGCTTTCGCCTCATCGAGACGATCCGCCGGCTGCGGACCTACCGAAATGAGCACGTTGGCAACGCGTGCCCCGACGGTCACCTCACGCTCCGTCGCCTCAGCCTGCGTACTGGTTTCCAGCACCCATCCCTGTGAGATCGCCGCATCATCCCAGTTGGACAACGCCAGCGTCGTAGGCGCCCCACCACCAATCATGACCGTGTACTGCGAGCACTGCGCCGCCAGATCCTCAACGGCAGTCACTGCTTCTGCTGCCTCGTCACCCGACGGTGCGACAGCAACGAAAACCCCCTTCATATCGGCTGCCTGCTCGTCGCCTTCCTGCGGAAGATACAGACTGCGGTGGGGCCATTGGGCGCTCAGAGCTCCGAAAGTATGAGGCCGCCACAGGATCGACGCGCACGCAGTCGGCTCTATCGCCTCGGGTGGCAGATCACTTTCAGCCGCGCCGGTCGGGTCCGCCTTGGTGTCAGCGCCGTCACCGCCCTCACCCTCGGGAACGTTCTTGAGGGTGCGACCGTCAGACAATGGTGCGGCAACTGCAGCGTCCACCTGCTCTTCCGTTAACTCAGCTTCATTGGCGAGGGAGTCCCCATCTGCCTCATCAGATTGCGCACCGGATTGCGCGCCGTCTGATCGTTCGGCGGCAGGGGCGGATGACTGGCTGGAGGCTCCAGAGTCTTCGCCGCTGCCGCCCGTGTCCGGCGAGCAGGCCACAAGCGTGAATGCCAGTGCTCCTGATGCGGCCCCTGCGAACCAGGTGCGAACCTGGCGTCTGGAAAAAACGCGTGTCATGGTTGGCTTCCTTACCTCGGTTACTTCACCCTACCGCGCCGGCATGATGGCACGCGTGGCGTTAGGATGACCGTGTGGAATCCGCGCACACCGCCTCTGATGACCAGTCCCATTCGCGGCGCACGCCTGCACTTTCGCGCGCACGCCTGGCTGACATTGCGTGCGTGTTCCTCGGTGGCATGATCGGTACCCTCGTCCGCGCAAGTCTTGACCATATTGCGGCGGCACATCCCGCCTCATCGGCGCTGGTGCTGGCGTGGTCGACCATTGCGTGCAATCTTGCGGGCGCGCTTATCCTCGGTTTTTGCGCAGGCTCGGGCCGGTGGCTGAGCGCTCGCGTCAACCTTCTGATCGGCACCGGTATGTGCGGGGCGCTGACTACATATTCGACCATGATGCTTGACGCAGTCACATTCGTCCACAGTCCTCCGCTCGACACCACGACGGGCGCGATGGGCAGAATCCTTGCTGGCAGTGCCATTACCCTCGGCCTGCTTGTCCTGGGGGTAGGTGTCGCCACTGCCGGCTGGTGGCTCGGAAAAAAGGCGCGGCCATGAGCGCGCTGATGTGGATACTCACCGCCCTTGCCGGCGGGTGTGGGGCCACCTGTCGGTGGCTGCTGTCGGGAGCAATCACGCGGCGACTGAACGCGCCGACGTCTGCCTCGTCAATAACACGGCACGTGCCCGGCTCGCGCGCCCAGCTCCTGCGTCCACTATGTGGAATCGCGGCGGTCAACGTGATCGGATGCCTGCTGGCCGGCGCATTCACGTTTCTGACGACATGGCCGCACTGGTGGACGGTGATCGGCGTGGGGTTCCTCGGTGCGTTCACGACGTTTTCCACCGCCGTCGTTGATGTGTGTGAAGTGCTGCGAAGCCACCGCACGGCCCTTGGTGCGAGCCTGCTGGTCGGTGTGTGGGCGCTATGCGTGGTGGCTGTCATTGTGGGGGCGGCTGCTGCTTCGATTGCGATGTTTGCTCTGGCCACGGTGAGTGCAGGCGGGTGAATATGGTCACGACTGGGCCGCGCCGTTTGCTCTAAACGCGCCGACACTTTAAAGTAGTGATCGACCATCCAGAGCAGCTAAGAGACCTGGCTCGATGACGCTGCAGCAACCCCCGGTCACGGAGAGGGTGCTTCCGCCAGGACCGATGGAGGAACCATGATTGACCTTCACGACGTACGCAAGGTGTATCACTTGCGCGGCGGGAATGACGTTGTCGCACTTGATGACGTGACGCTGCACGTCGATGCGGGCTCGATTCACGGAATCGTGGGTCAATCGGGGGCTGGAAAATCCACACTGATCCGCTGTCTGACCGCCCTCGAACGCCCAACCAGTGGTGAAATCGTGGTCAACGACGTTGACATGACTCAGCTGCGCGGAGCGAAACTGCGTCAGGCTCGCCGGAACTTCGGCATGGTGTTTCAGGCAGCCAACCTGCTCGATGCGCGCACGGCGGCAGAAAACATTGCATACCCGCTGCAGATTGCGCGTCGCCCGAAGAAAGAAATCGACGAGCGCGTTGAAGAACTCCTGACCATGGTGGGGCTGCAGGGACGCGGCGGCTCCTATCCGTCGCAACTGTCAGGGGGCCAGCGGCAACGCGTCGGCATTGCGCGCGGCCTGGCTGGAACTCCGGCAGTGCTGCTATGTGATGAGCCGACCTCCGCACTCGATCAGGACTCAACCGGCCAGATCCTCGATCTGCTGCGCGACCTGCGCGACTCACTGGGTGTGACGATTGTGATCATCACGCATGAAATGGCGGTTGTACGCGAAATCTGTGACTCGGTGACACTGCTCAACCACGGCGGCGTCCTCCAGAGTGGAACGATCGAAGAGATCATGAAGGATCCGTCCTCGCCGTTGGCTCAGGAACTGGTCCCCTTGCCGAACGTGGACGATGCCGTGATCCCGGAAGACCGCGCGCTGCTGGACCTGATTTTCACTTCAAGCCCCGGTGTGCCCACCGGTGCCAGCGTGCTCAACATGAGCGCGTCGATGGGTGCCGACGTGACCGCAGGGGTTTTCGAGTCCATCGGATCAACACAGGTGGGACGCCTGGCGCTGTCAGTGCCGCGCTACCACACTCAGCAGATCCTTCAACAGCTTCATGACCAAGGTATCTACGCGACTGAAAGGCTGGCATGATCATGAATCATGTACTGCTTGCTGCCCACATCGGTGTTGCACAATTTCAGTCCGCCATGATGTCGATTGCAGCAGACAAACCCACCTGGGGTGACAACCCGGCACTGACCAAGCAGTTCCTGCCGGCAGTGTGGGAAACACTCGTGATGACCGGCGTCGCCACACTGGTGACCGTGATCTTCGGTTTGCCGCTTGGCCTGCTGGTCGTCAACACGTCGCGCCACGGGCTCACGCCCAACCGCATCGTGCACCAGATCCTCGGCGTGATCGTCAACGTCGGCCGCTCATTCCCATTCATCATCCTGCTGATCGCGATTGTGCCGCTGACCAGGTTCCTGGTGGGAACCACGCTCGGCTGGAAAGCCGCGATGCCGTCCCTGATTATTGGTGCCATCCCGTTCTTTGCACGACTGGTGGAAACAAACGTGCTGGCCGTTTCACGCGGCAAGATTGAAGCAGCCCAAATGATGGGCGCATCCAACCAGCGCATCTACTGGGGTGTCCAGGTTCGTGAAGCTCTGCCTGCCCTGATCCAGTCGGTGACAGTCCTGGCGATCACGTTGATCGGCTACTCGGCAATGGCCGGAGCGGTCGGTGCCGGTGGCCTTGGAAAGCTGGCCATCAACTACGGCTACAACCAATTCATGCCCGACGTCATGCTGTGCGCAGTCGTTGCGATCATCATCATCGTCCAGGTGATCCAGATGATGGGTGACATGATCAGCCGGCTGGTGGACCACCGCTGAGGCACTACCAGCCGGCACACACCGCGGGCACTGCCCGCATCAGATTTCATGCGCGGCACCCGTCGCATCTGATCCGCAATACGCCTGCAACATGAGGAGTGCATTGCATCAACGGGAAGGTCGCCCTCGTTCATCTCACATGCTTCAGCGCAATTGAAAAAACCTGAAAACTTGACCATTCCGAATATAGAAACGGTTTGCATCGACAGACCGGCAACATGATTGGAGAAACTCTCATGCGTCTATCTCATCTGAACACACGCTCTTTCAAGGCCCTCGCAGTGTGCGGCCTGGCAGCATCCTTCGCGCTGGCAGGCTGCGGCGGCAACTCAACGGAATCAGCCACCAGCGGCTCGGCTGACGCAGCAGCATCAGGCGAAGCAGGCGGCGCAAGCGGTGACGTCATCAACCTGACCGTCGGCGCCAGCCCTTCACCTCACGCCAAAGTCCTGCACTTTATTCAGGACAACCTGGCTGCTGAAGCTGGCATTAACCTGGAGATCGTCGAGTACACCGACTACCATCAGCCGAACGTTGCGCTGAACAGCGGTGACCTGGATGCGAACTTCTACCAGACCCCGAACTTCCTGGATGACCAGGTCAAGGAATTCGGCTATGAGTTCGACCAGGGCGAGGGCGTCCACATCGAGCCGCTCGGTATCTTCTCCGAGAAGATCAAGGACCTGAAGGATTTCCCCGATGGCGGCAAGATCGGCATCATCTCTGATGTGACCAACCAGCGTCGTGCACTCGAACTGCTTGAAGCCAACGGATTCGTCAAGATTGCCGAGGGTGACGAGGCAGCCAACATCAACTCTGTTGAAAAGCTCAAGAACTTCGAGTTCTTTGAAGCCGAAGGCGCACAGCTGGTACGTTCACTGTCTGACGTTGACATCGCCGTGATCAACGGTAACTTCGCGCAGGAAGGTGGCCTGACCATCAATGGTGACGCACTGGTTGCCGAGCAGGGTAAGGGAAGCCCGTACACCAACTTGCTCGTGTGGAAGAAAGATCTGTCTGGTGACAAGCTCGAAGGTGTGAAGAAGCTTGACGAGCTGCTGCACTCCGACGAGGTCCGCACCTTCTTCGAAGAGAACTGGTCAGACGGCACCGTCCTTCCCGCGTTCTAAGCAGCTTGCTGGCACTGCTCCAGACAGTGTGCTGAGCAGTGCCAGATAGGGCTGTCCTCCTGATAGTAACGGCAGCCACTGCTTTACGCGGTAGCTGCCACTCAAGGGAGAAACTTCATAACAGATGGGGCGGCGCCCTTCGCGAACGGAAGTGTGCCGCCCCCATCAGTACATTTTCCTTAGTCGATGATGCCGTACAGGCGGTCGCCGGCATCGCCCAGGCCGGGTACGATGTAGGACTTCTCGTTCAAGCCCTCATCAACGGCGGCGAGTACAACGGTGACATCAGCGCGATCACCCACGGCTTTTTCCACCTCATGAATGCCTTCTGGCGCCCCCAGAATGCATACGCACGTCACATCACGGGCGCCGCGTTCCAGCAGGTAGTTCGTCGCGGCTACCATCGTGTGGCCGGTGGCGAGCATGGGATCCAGAATAAAGCACTGACGGCCCGACAGGTCGTCCGGCAGCCGATTCGCATAGGTTTCAACCTGAAGCGTATCCTCGTCACGCTTCATACCCAGGAACCCAACCTCGGCGGTGGGCAGCAGGCGAGTCATCCCGTCGAGCATTCCGAGGCCTGCACGTAGGACGGGAACGACAATCGGACGTGGATCGGACAGTCGTGCCCCAACGGTGGGACACACGGGAGTCTCAATTTCGATATCTTTCACGGCAACGTGACGTGTTGCCTCGTAGGCCAGCAGGGTGACGAGTTCGTCAACGAGCTGGCGGAATGTTGCCGACGGAGTGCGGCTGTCTCGAAGAACAGTGAGCTTGTGGTCAATCAGCGGATGATCAGCGACATGTAGGTGCATGGTTCAAGCGTACCGCGCCGGACATGCCTGAGGCGATCGAGTCGTTACTGTTGTCCTTCTCCGCTGGCGCGGTAGGCTTACCTCGTGACGGTCGACGAATCATGGTCCCAGGCGATGGGACGCGCACTGTTTCTGGCGAACCGTGCCCGCGAAGCGGGCGATGTCCCTGTCGGAGCGGTGGTCCTGGACCCGCACGGCACGGTCATAGGGTCAGGCTGGAACCAGCGGGAAACGACCCACGATCCCAGTGCTCACGCTGAAATTGTGGCGCTGCGTCAGGCCGGCCTCGCGATGGGCACATGGAACCTTGCGGGATGCACCCTGGTTGTGACCCTCGAGCCTTGCACGATGTGCGCCGGAGCGGTGGTCAACTCGCGCGTCGACCGCCTGGTATTCGGCGCGTGGGACGACAAGGCCGGAGCTGCCGGTTCGCTCCGCGACGTCGTGCGTGACGCTCGTCTGAACCGCACAGTGGAAGTGATCGGCGGAGTTCTGCGCCAGGAAGTGGAAGTCCAGCTCAAAGGATTCTTCTTCGAGAAGCGCTCAGATGCGCTTCATGAAGGTCGCTCCCCACGAGTCACGTCACACTCGGCCGCCGCTGCCGCACTCCCGCCGGCCTCCCGCTCATCATCAACGAGGAAGACGCCGAACGGCCCTGATACGACAGTGCCGCCCGCATCGCCTGGTGAGAATCTGCTCCCGAAAGGAGTGCGCCTGCGAGGTCGCAAACGATCCTGACGACGGGCACCCGGCAACGTGTTTTTGGCCACGGTTAGCCGCCAGATCGCTGCTGAAGTAGCGTTGGTCGACGGATTTCGTGTAATCTGACTGGCCGAGGTAGCGTGTCCGAGCGGCCGAAGGTGCAGCACTCGAAATGCTGTGTGGTGATAAGCCACCCTGGGTTCGAATCCCAGCGCTACCGCCATTAAGAACCGCAAGATACCAACGAAAAGTCAGGGTCAGCGGTTCAGAAAATCGCCCGCGTGGTACCTACGTGGTACTTCCAAAATAAAATCGCCCGATAGATTGCCGCTGTCGTGACTTCGATAGAATCCCCTGACACCCTTACTGCTAGCCACACAGACACAGCGACAAGGCAATCGAGACAGCGGCCACGACAAAACGAACAGTGTCACGCCGCCAGCAGCGGTCTTACAGTTCTTCTTTATCGGCTGACTGCACACCGGGCACAGCCGAGTCTGACGGGATTTCCTCACCAATCATAATCAACACAAGAAATCAAGAATCATCACGACTTAACCCCGAAAAACATAAGTTCACCAGGAAACGCCGACCTGGCAAGCCGAAACACTCAACCGGAGCACCACGTTTTGGCAATTAACCCTTCTTTGGCTCCTGCCCTCTCCTGTGAGTCGGCAGGGGCCAGGTCTGTCAGTACACGCCCGCACCCCGCATGGCAATTGACGAGGGCGCCCCCATCCACTGTTGATCAGGGGGTTCGTGCACACGCCGCCCTAAGATTGAGAGGATTGTGCACCACAGAGCCTAAGAGTGAGGGCAACGTGCACACATCACCCGAAGAACCAGGCCGTGGCGCATCCCTCCCCGTACGATCTACGCAACGATGCCGCTACACTCATTAGTCGAACACGGCCATTCGAGCGGCCCTCGGTGCTCTGGCGAGAGGGCCATTTCTACCAAAGTGTTGGGTTTTGTGGACTGGGAATGTAAAATGCTCCTAACCATCAATCTGGTGTGAGAAGGGACTCGCTACTGTGAGAATGAAAACGAGGGCATCACTGAGCGCACTTGCAGCCTTCGCGCTGGTCGCAGGTGTGCAGGGCATGACAAGTGTGGCGCAGGCAGCTGAAGAACCGCCTGAGAGCAGTTACACGCTGAACTTCACGTGGAAGACGTACGACGACAATCCGGGGTGGACGTACGACCAATCGCGTACGGGTATTTCCAAAAAGATGAGGATGTACTGCACTCTCAACGGCAAGACGAGTCCGGATGCGGCTGAGAAGCAAATTCCTGCTTATGAGTGGGCAGATGTTCAAGTGACGTATGGCGAGAAGTCGTCGTATGTCGTGAAGACGCCGTCAACTCGCACCGTTGACGGTACGGATTATGTAGATGTGCATATCAATGCGTGTTATCACGTCATGAATGACGAAGAAGGATTTGCGCGTGATCTTGCCACGTCCCACTCGACCGTGGCTGGCACCAACGTCGACGATATTTCGATCTTTCAGCAGGCGAACACCGACTTTGAATTCGTTCTGACTGAAGGCGTCATTCACCCCGAAGATGCGGATGGTGTATCGGTCAAGATCGGACTGAATCGTACCTATAAAGGTACGACTGAAGAAAACTTCAAAGGAAAAAGCCGCCAGAAAACTGTCAATACCTACAACTTCAAGGGCAACGCAGTTCACCATCCGAGCGCGGAATACAATGCTGATCGTACTCAGACGCCCATTACCAGAGCAGCTTCCGGGAATGATCTCGACATCTTCAGCCCTTATACGGGTCGCATCAAGACCTACGCGTTGAATGCGAAGTTTGCTGACACGGGCGGCGTTGTGAACGCAAATGGTCGCTACGAGATTGAAAAGGTCGAAGGCGACGATCTGACTGGGTGGACTGTATACGTCAAGTCCAATGTGAAGGAAGTTGCGCCTGAGAAACCGACCACCACCCAACCGGACAAGTGCGGTGAAGAAGCGACCGTTAACCTGCCAAAGGCGGAGGATCCTGACAATCCGGTGTGGATTTACGAGGAGACCCGCGTTAATGCGAAGGGTGAGCCGGACGAAAAAGGCCAGTTTATGAAGGTGACGGCTAAATTGGCTGACCCTGTTCTCTACATCGTGAAGAAGGATGAAACCACGGGCGAACCGGTCCAGACCGAATGGACATTCGACATCGCCGCTGCCGCATGCCCGGCAGCACCAAACTGGGATGATGTGACAACTCCTGCTGACAAGCCTGTCGTTGTTCCCAACCACGGTGGCCCGGTCGCCGACGGTGCCACTGTCCAGGTCAAAGGACCGGGAACGGCTGTTATCAACGACAATGGCAACATCACCGTAACCCCGAATTCCGGTGCGCGCGTCGGTGATGTCATTACCGTGACTGTGCTGGACAGGGACGGCAAGGTGCTTGATAGCTTCCAGGTCACGTTGACGAAGGTTGACCAGGTCATCACGGTCAAGCCCGCTGCCGACAGGAAGGGACTGGCACGTACCGGTGCTGATCTTGGGATGAGCGGTGCTGCAGCGGCTCTCGCGCTGCTTGCAGGTGCGTCGACCATGATCTTGGCGCGTCGTCGACGTTAGTAAACGATTCGGTTCACCGCCACAGGTGATCTGCAGAGTGTGGCTCCTCGTCTTTCAGGCGAGGAGCCACACTGCCTGTGAACCGCAAAAAGAAGGTGCTCCGAAGCATGAAACTTCGGAGCACCTTTGGTCAGTGGTGCGCCGCGCTGTCGCGGAGCATTCAGTTAGTGGAAAGTCAGGCTACAACCAGACCCTTGAAACCGCGAGCACGCTCCAGACGCTCGCTGACATCCTGCCAGTTCACCAGATTCCACCACGCCTTGACGTAGTCAGCCTTGACGTTCAGGTAATCCAGGTAGAAGGCATGTTCCCACATGTCCAGCATGAGCAACGGGACCGTCGCAACGGGCACATTCTGATGCTGATCAAACAGCTGGAACGTCACCAGGCGCTCCGCAATTGTGTCCCATGCGAGCACTGCCCAGCCGGAACCCTGCAGACCGGTCGCAGCTGCGGTGAACTGTCCCTTGAATGCGTCGAAAGAAGTGAAGAACTCCTTGATGGCTTCAGCCAGCTCGCCTTCAGGCTCGCCGCCACCGTCCGGAGACATGTTTTTCCAGAAAATCGAGTGGTTGGTGTGGCCACCGAGGTTGAACGCCAGATCCTTTTCCAGCTTGTTGATCGTGGGGAAGTCGCCCTTCTCCTGCGCTTCGGCAAGCTTTTCGAGGGCGGTGTTAGCGCCGGTCACATATGTGTTGTGATGCTTGTCGTGGTGCAGCTCCATAATCTTGCCGGAAATGTGCGGTTCCAGCGCGGAGTAGTCGTACGGAAGATCAGGCAGTGTATAAGTCGGCATGGCAGCTCCTTAGCTCCAGACGAGGCGATTTGCCACACATCCGGGCCTTAAGCCCTGGATGCTTCCTCTTTAGGGTATCGGCCTTCGAATCTTTTCGCATGACTTATATGAGGTAATTACTGGTCACCCTCGTCCACTCTGTCAGTCCGACATCAGCTGCCTACCCGATAACGCTCTCACGTGCATCAATGAACGCCTTGACACACGCGCGTACATCGTCCTCGCTGTGCGCGGCCGACAGCTGCACGCGAATACGTGCCAGCCCCCGCGGAACCACAGGGAAACTGAACGCCGTGACATACACACCCAGCTCCAACATGCGGGCCGCAATTCTGACGGCCAACGTCGCTCCATCATCTCCACGGAACATCACGGCATGAATCGGATGCGAACCGGGCAGGACATCAAATCCGGCGTCCTCCATGAGAGAGCGGAACAGTGCCGACATCTCCTTCAGGTGAGCGCGCGCATCGTCAGCCTGGGCGGCCAGTTCCAAAGCCTTGCGCGACCCGGCCACCACAACGGGAGCCAACGTGTTGGAGAACAGGTACGGTCGAGCCTGCTGACGCAGAGTGTCCACAATGGCCTGCGGGCCAGCGACATACCCACCCGAAGCGCCACCCAGCGCCTTGCCGAGCGTGCCGGTCAGAATATCCACCCGACCCTCCACGCCGCAGTACTCAGGAGTTCCCCGACCGTGCTGACCGACGAACCCCGTAGCGTGCGAATCATCCACCATGACGAGGGCGTGAAACTCCTCTGCAAGATCGCAGATCTGTTCAAGGGGAGCGAACGAGCCGTCCATCGAGAAGACACCGTCAGTGACGATGAGGACCTGATCGCACTTCTTGTCTCGAGCTGCCTGGAGCTGACGACGCAGATCCTCAATGTCGGCATTGCGGTAGCGCAAGCGGGTGGCCTTGCACAGGCGAATACCGTCAATCAGTGACGCATGGTTGAGCTCGTCAGACACGATGGCGTCCTCGGGACCCAGAAGGGCGCCGAAAATTCCGCCGTTGGCATCAAAACACGACGAAAACAGGATCGCATCATCCATGCGGAGGAACTGAGCGATCTCGCGCTCCAGCGCACTGTGCTGATCCTGAGTACCGCAGATGAAACGCACCGATGACATTCCGAAACCCCACCGGTCAAGCGCTTCCTTCGCTGCATCGACAAGCCTCTGATCCCCTGCCAGTCCCAGGTAATTGTTGGCACAGAAGTTGAGCGCCTGCCCGGAGTTGGTGTCAACGTGGGAGCCCTGACGACCCAGGATTTCGCGCTCCTCCTTATACAGTCCCTGCTGGCGAATCTGATCGAGGTGAGCTGTCAGCCGTTCGCTGAGTGTGTCCATTGTGAAATGCTCCTTCGGATCTCTATTTCTCCCAGTCGATAATGACTTTACCTGCCGTGCCACTGGCTGCGGCTTCGAACGCATCCTCCCACTGATCAGGTGCAAAACGATGCGTGATGATGGAGCGAACAGATTCGCGCAGCTGTTCGGACGATTCCATCATGAACGTCGCCAGATACCACGTGTCGAACATCTGGCGCCCATACACCCCTTTAATGGTGAACATGCGGGTGATGACCTTGCCCCAGTCCACGGGAAAGGCACCTTTCGGCAAGCCGAGCAGTGCCAGTGTCGCACCATGAGTGCAGCAGTCGATCAGCGTGGTCAGCCCGCCGGGAGCTCCCGACATCTCGATGCCTACGTCGAAACCCTCACGAATGCCCAGTTCAGCCATCACATCTGGAACCGTGCGGCGCGTAATGTTGACCGCAGCGTCCGCCCCTACCGAGCGTGCCATGTTCACGCGTTCCTCCTGAACGTCGGTGATGACAACGTGACGCGCGCCCGCGTGTCGGGCGATCGCCACGCACATGATCCCGATAGGGCCTGCACCCGTAATCAGTACATCCTGACCAGTCATCTCCACCTGCTGACAGGTGTGGACAGCGTTCCCAAACGGATCAAAAAGTGCGCCGAGCTCCGGGTCGATGAGGTCGGGCTGGACCCACACGTTTGACGCGGGCACCACCACATAGTCAGCGAAACCACCGTCGCGGTTCACGCCGATGCCGACTGTGCGCAGACACATCTGCTTGCGGCCCGCGCGGCAGTTACGGCACCTGCCGCACACGATGTGTCCCTCTACCGATACGTGCTGTCCGGGATGCAGCTCGTCGCAGCCGAATCCGGCAGCGACACCCTCGCCAATTTCGACGATCTCCCCGAAAAACTCGTGCCCCAGCGTCTGCGGTGGGGTGAGGGATCCGGGGGCTCCGCCATCCCAGTTGAACAGGTGAACATCCGTGCCGCACAGGCCTGCGCGCTGCACTTTAATTTTGACTTCACTCGGGCCGACTGCCGGTTCGGGGATGTCGCACAGCTCCAAACCTGGTGCCTGTGCCATTTTGCGAAGTGCGCGCACGGTGAGCCTCCTTGCTGCCAAAGCTGCGATGCTGCAGGCTGTCTGGAGGGCGAGCGCACCGCCTGAAAAATGTCAGCTCCTAGTGTGGCACGTATAGCCGCTGAAGTGAGAATTTGCGAGGGGAAGACGAAGCCTGTGCGGATGACCGTATCGTGGTACCGCTCAGCTCATGGGATATAGGTGCGCTGAGGCGTTGGGGCCTTGGTACTGGATGATCGTGGCAGACGATGAAGATGTCACGTCTTGGCAACGGTGGGTATTCATTTATGTAACGGGGGTTGTGGGCCGCTTCACTCCCTCATAATATATGGATTATGGATAAAGGTTTTGTGGGGCGCCTCCGGTGGGGACGCATGGTGTGCGGTTGTATCGGGAGTGCGATCCTTGTGGCTGGATGCACGATGGGCGGCGGGACCCAGTCCGGCCGGACCGGCAAGTCCGGAGCAGATCCTGTCGACACAGACGATGGGCAGCCTCCCATCGGCACCGTTGTGGATCAGGGCGAACCGATAGCAGTGGACATCGAGGTCGGCCCGCTGGCAGCCGGATCTTTTGACGCGCTTGATGATCAAGCCCGTGTGTCGATGTATGCGATGGGACTGTCCACCCTCGCCAGTGCGACGAAGGCGGGCAGCGCGGACGCCTCGGAAAGCGGTGCCGGTGCCAATAGCGCAGATGCGACGAATAGCTCGGCAGATGCCACGTCAGATGGTGCGGCAGTTGGAGAAAACGCGCTGACGTCTCCAGTCGGCACAGCCACCGCGATGGCCCAGATTGCGCTGGGTGCGCAGGGTGACACACGCGTTGAGTACGAAAGACTGATGGGCATGAGTGCCGATGAGGCAGCCAACCAGTTTTCCGCATCGTGGGGGCTGTGGGATCGATGGGAAGGCGACGTGTCGAAGGTCGCGGGAGGGAAAGTTGCTGATACCCCCTTGGTCGGCCGGTCAATGCGCATGGTGTTTGATGACCAGTTCACGCCCAACCCCACGTGGAAAGACGCCGTCACGTCACAGTGGAAAACGGATGTCACCGACCTGGACTTGCAGTCACCATCAGCTCAAGAGGACCTGGACACGTGGGTCAATGAACACAGCGGCGCGATGATCAACAAGTCAGGAATACGACTGAACGAACTCAGTCGCATGGTGGGACAAAACGCCATCGTATTCAGCGCGCCGTGGGCACAGCCCTTCGACGAAAGAGATACACGGCGCATGGAGTTCCACACCACAGCCGGTCCGGTCAAACTGGTCGACATGATGGTGGCGAAGAACGAGTTTCAGGGCATGGAGGATGAACAGTGGACCGCTGTGACGCTGCCGTATCAAGGTGAGGACCTGGCTTTGCACCTGCTGATGCCGCTCGAAGGGACGACGGTCAGCCCCACCAGTGTCCATGATGCGTTGCAGGCACTGAGTCAAACCGCCGCTAACGAAGTGGAAGTGTCAGTGCCGAAAGTCGACTTCACCTCCTCGGTCAGCTTGCTGGATGTCATGACGGATATGGGCGCTCCTGAGGGCCTCGCAGAAGGGGATTACTCCGGGTTCGGTTCCTCCGCCGATGCTGGACCTGCGTTGAATCTCCAGCAGTTCGTCCAACAGGGCCATCTGATCATTAAGGAGGAAGGCACGGTTGCCGCGGTCGTCACCGAACACGCCACAGGGGACACGGCATTGCCTCCGCCCCCGATGCTCACCTTCAATCGTCCCTACCTAGCGATCATTTCGGACACTCAGACCGGCACACCGCTGTTCATGGCCTGGATCGGTGATCCCTCGGCTTTGGCCGGATAGGTCGCCCTCGTCGGGGATGATTCGTGGGTGCTGCCGGCGTCAACGTCACTGACTGCAGCTGCGAGAGAGGAATGAGCAAGGGTGGAGACGAAGAAGCGCAGTAAACGTTCGTTGAATGTCTCGAGTGAGCGTCGCGGGCGCGTGGCGTGTGCAGGCATTGTTGCGGCGTCGTTTCTGCTGGTCGCGTGCAATGAGCCTGGGGATGGTGGTCTCGGACTTCCCGATGATCAGCCTGCTGCCGGGACGGTCGTAGACCAGGGCGAGCCGCTCAATGTGGACATCGAGGTTGGCCCGCTGGAAGCCGGGTCGTTTGATTCGCTTGATGATCAGGCCCGTGTGTCGATGTATGCGATGGGGTTGTCCACCGTTGCGCGCGCTGCTCGCTTAGGCGGCAGCGCTCAAAGTGGCAGTGCGGATGAGGGCGGCATGAGTGGCAACGGTGAAGCCAGCGTAGGCGGTGATTCGAGTGACACGAATGTGTTGACGTCTCCTGTTGGCACGGCGACAGCTATTGCGCAGATTGCCTTGGGTGCCCGAGGGCAGACGCGCGCGGAGTTTGAGCGGCTGATGGGCCTCAGTGCTGATGATGCGGCCAATCAGTTTTCCAAGGCATGGAACATGTGGGATCGCTGGAATGGTGATCCTGGGCAGGTCGCTGGTGGCGCAGTGGCCGAGAACCCTCTGGTCGCGCGATCGATGCGTATGGTCCTCGACGACGATCTGGTGCCTGATCCCGCGTGGCTTCATGCCGTAACGTCGAATTGGGACAGCGAGGTTGCCGATCTGGATCTGCAGTCTGCGTCAGCCAAGGAGGACCTGGACAGCTGGGTTAATGAACGCAGCGGAGGTTTGGTTGACGCCTCCGCAATTCAGCTTGATGAAAACTCGCGCCTGGTGGGGCAGAACGCGGTGGTTTTCAGTGCTCCGTGGGCGAAGCCATTTGATCAGAACAATACGCGGCGAAATGAGTTCTACACGGCTGAAGGGCCAGTCAAACTGGTCGATACGATGCACGCCGAGACTCCGGCACGTGCATTCGAGGACGACAAATGGACCGCCGGTACGCTGCCCTACAAAGGTGATGAACTGGTGCTTCACATTCTGATGCCTCACGAGGGGACACAGGTGAGTCCGGCCAGCATCGATGAGATGGTGAATGTGCTCGGTGACGTGGATGAGACGGAGGTGGACGTGTCTCTGCCGAAGGTCGATTTCACGTCATCATCGGATCTGCTGACGATCCTCGAAGACATGGGCGCACCTGTCGATCTGGGACACGGGGACTTTTCAGGGTTTGGCACCTCCGCTGATGAGGGGCCGGCGGTGTTTCTCGACCAGTTTGTTCAGCAGGGACGTTTAATCATGAAGGAGAAGGGCACTGTGGCGGCAGCGGTGACCGAGTTCGGAGGAAGAGCTACTGCGCCGGCACCGCCGCCCATGCTTGTGTTTGATCACCCATACCTCGCGATCATCGCGGAAATGCAAACCAATACGCCGCTGTTTATGACATGGATCGGTGATCCGTCCCTGGTCAACTAGGGCAACTCAGTCGACTGCCATGTGGGCGGCGCAAAGTAGATGTGCTCAGCGCGTGCGAACGACGTTGGTGCCATTCAAGGTTGCCCTGTCCACGTAGGCTGGGTGCATGCAAACAGATCACGGGTCAGATGCCAGTCAGCAGATGCCGCCGCAGACACCCTCGGGCGCGACGAAACCGCCGCACCCTCCCTCGGACATTGCGAAGTCGCCGCGACCGCCTGCGCTCGACGACAATCTGATCGAGGCATTGCGCCGGGACCTCGAAGCAGCTCACTTCACCGTCGATTATGTTGACTCGCTGCTCAGCCAGCAGGCGCAGAATGCGTTGATGCGTGATCAGCGCGTGCCGGCGATGGTGGAGCTTCAGCGGCTGATTGATGGTGAGTCCGCCGGGAACGCCGCAGCCGCCGCAACGTTGGCGCAGCTGTTTATCCTGGGGATGGATGTGGACTATGACCGCGTCGATGCGGCATTGCCGGCTCTGGGTAGCGCCGGGGCCTGCGCGCTCGGCCTCATCGCACCTGCCGGCGCGAGCGCGAATGCCGCCGAAACCAGCGGTGCCGACGCGAACGCGAACGCGAATGCCGCTGAGACCGGCAACCCCGCCGGGAACGCCGGTGAAACCAGCAGCGATGTCGAGTCAGCCGCCGCTCCGATGCGCGCGTTGTTTGACCTGCGACCACATGCCGCCACGCTGCCGGACGGCGACCACCACTGGTGGGTGCTCTCCGACCTGGGGGAAGCAACAACAGGCCGACCACTGGCCCCTGACCACGTGCTCGGTATCGGCGGAGCAACGACAACGTTGCTGACACTGACCGACCGCACACCCGTTGATAGCGCACTGGATGTCGGCACAGGCTGCGGCATTCAGGCACTCTATCTGGCCACGCACTGCACCCGAGTCGTGGCGACAGACCTGTCTGAACGCGCCTGCGCAATCACCCGTTTCAACGCCGCACTGAATCAGGTAGCCATTGACGTGCGCTGCGGATCCCTGTTCGAGCCGGTCGCCGGCGAGCGCTTCAACCTGATCGTCTCCAACCCACCATTCGTCATCACTTCCGATTCGGTGCGCGCATCCGGATTGATGCAGTACCGCGACGGCGGCGCGCAGCGAGACCGCCTGATTGCGCAGATCATTCGCGAGGCACCCGACCACCTGACCGAGGGCGGCACCATTCAGATGCTGGCAAATTGGGAAGTCGGCTCTGACTCCTCCGCCACATGGTCCGATCACCCCAGAAGCTGGTTCGACGGCCTCCCCGTGGACGCGTGGGTGATTCAGCGAGACTCCCTCGAACCTGCCCAATACGTCGAAATGTGGCTGCGAGATTCCGGTGGCACGCTCACCGCCCGCGACACGTTCGAACGCGGATACGCCGACTGGCTGGCTGACTTCACCGCGGCCGGCGTCCAGTCGATTGGCATGGGACTCATTGCAGCTCGCCGCCGCCCGGACTTCGCTGAGAAGGGTCCCTCCGCCGACGGGGGTAGTTCGATTGACGAGGGCGACGTGGCCGCCTCACCATCCAGTGTCAATGGGAATGAGCCGGATCGGGCGACGCGGCGCCGGCCCGCATACGTGGAATGTGACGCGGTGGCGACCGGACATGTGCCAACCGGGCGAGACATACGTCGAGGCCTAGACGTCATTCAATTCGTCGCCACTCGCGCCGGCGGAGGCAAGATCTATGGCAGCAGTGACAATGGCGGCAGCGTGGAGGGCGATAACACCGATGGCGGAAGCGCCGACCTCCTCTGGGACCTGCACGCCGTGTGCAGCCCGGATGTCACCCAAGTGCGTTATTTTGCGCCCGGTGAGGCCGACCCGCAAGTGATCGAGCTGCAGCAGGGTGGAGGTGTCGGACTGAAAACCTCGGTGAGTTCGGAACTGGCCGGTCTGGTGGGCGCTGCAGATGGCGAGCTGACCCTGGGACAGATCGTTGCCGCGATCGCAGCGCTCATGGAACTTGACCCCTGCGACCTGCGAAATCGTCTGTCGCCGGAGGTGATCCGCCTTCTCAAGTTCGGCATATTGCGCACCAGCTCACAGGACACGCCGTGAGCGAGATGTCGGTTAAACGTTGTATGGTCATCAGCGAACCACATTTCGCGGCTGAGTGAATTTCCCCCGGGAAGGCGAAATGACGGACAGGCAGGAAGGAACGGAGGGACATGGGCGCGTCGAAGTTAGTCATCGTCGAGTCTCCGGCGAAGGCGGCCACTATTGGATCTTATTTAGGGCCGGACTTTCGTGTTGAAGCCTCGGTCGGTCATATCCGCGACCTGCCTCAACCGTCCGAACTGCCCGTGTCCATGAAGAAGGGCCCGTACGGTCGTTTCGCCGTCAACGTCGAAGACGGCTTTGCTCCTTACTATCAGGTCACTCCTGACAAGAAAAAGCGCGTTACTGAACTCAAGCGCGCCCTTAAGGACGCAGACGAGCTCTACCTGGCCACTGATGAGGACCGTGAAGGTGAAGCCATCGCGTGGCACCTGCTGGAAGTGCTCAAACCGAAGGTGCCCGTCAAGCGCATGGTGTTCCACGAAATCACCCGCGAAGCCATTGAGCGTGCACTGGACAACACGCGCGAAATCGACACCGACCTGGTTGACGCGCAGGAGACTCGACGCATCCTTGACCGCCTCTACGGCTATGAAGTCTCACCGTTGTTGTGGCGAAAAATCCGCCCATCCTTGTCGGCCGGCCGCGTCCAGTCGGTAGCAACTCGCCTGATAGTGGATCGTGAACGCGACCGCATGGCGTTTATCCGTGCGGACTACTGGTCCATCGATGCCTTCATTCAGGCTGACGAGGGCGACTTTACGGCGCGTGTGAGTGCGCTCGATGGGCGTCCTGTTGCCACTGGCACTGATTTTTCCGAAGATGGTGTGCTGTCGGACAAGGCGCGCAAAGCTCAGACAGTGGCGCTGGATGAAGGTGCAGCCGACCGCCTGGCGGACGGTCTGCGTGAGGCGCCCTCGTCGATTGAATCCGTCACGAAGAAGCCATACCGCCGTCGCCCTGCTGCGCCGTTCACGACGTCAACCCTGCAGCAGGAAGCTTCCCGCAGGCTGCACTGGAATGCGTCCTCAACGATGCGCACGGCGCAGTCCCTGTACGAGTCCGGTTACATCACCTATATGCGTACCGATTCGACCGCGCTGTCGAGCCAGGCAATCCGTGCGGCGCGCGCCCAGGCAGCTGAACTGTATGGCAGCGATGTCGTGCCGGACAAGCCCCGTATCTACGGCACGAAATCCAAAGGCGCGCAGGAAGCACACGAAGCGATCCGCCCTGCTGGTGACCATTTCCGCACCCCCGATGAGGTGCGTTCAGTGTTGAGCCGCCAGCAGTGGGCACTGTATGACCTGATCTGGAAGCGCACAATTTCCTCGCAGATGGCGGACGCAACGGGGCATACGTCCACGATCCGTGTCCTCAGCCAGCTCACTGATGCACTCGAGCTGCCAGATGGCACGGGCGTGCGTGAGGTGACCTCGTCCGTCTCTGGCACAACGATCACGTTCCCCGGGTATCGACTGGCCTATCAGGAGGGCCGCGACAAGGATCGTGACGAGCAGGCGCAGCCTGGCAGTGATGCAGTATCTGCCTCGCAGTCTGGTTCGCAGGGAGGTTCGCGGGGCGGTGCGCGCGGAGCGGAAACCCTGCTGCCTGCCGTGATGGAGGGCGAAACTGTCACGGTTCACCACGCTGAAGCCGAAGACCACCAGACCCAGCCACCGGGGCGCTACACCGAAGCGTCATTGGTGAAAATGATGGAGCAGCTGGGAATTGGCCGCCCCTCCACCTATGCGGCAACGATTCAGACGATCGGAGACCGCGGCTACGTCACGCACCGAGGCCAGTACCTGGTGCCCACGTGGCTGGCATTTTCCGTCACCCGGCTTCTGGAGGAAAACCTCTCTGACTTGGTGAATTACGATTTCACGGCGTCGATGGAAACCGACCTGGACCGTATCGCGGGCGGTCAGGAGGACTCCACGCAGTTCCTCACTGAGTTCTATCTCGGCAGCAGCGCAGACCAGACAGAGGCCGAGACTGCCAGTGACGCAGATGGCACGCGTGATGAAGTGGCCGACGCGGCGGCGGATGGGTCTTCCTCGTCGAAGCGTGAAGGACTGCGCACCCAGGTTGCCTCACTGGGCGACAATATCGATGCGCGAGCGGTCAACTCGATTGACTACGGCAACGGCGTGACGCTGCGTGTGGGGCGCTATGGGCCGTATCTAGAGCGTGACAGTGACGATGTGCGCGCCAACGTGCCGCCGGACGTTGCGCCTGACGAGCTCGATGAGGCGAAGATTGCCGAACTGTTCACTCAGGCAGCTGATGATGGCCGTGAGCTCGGCATCGACCCGGCCAGCGGACATATGCTCATCGCGAAGAATGGTCGCTTCGGCCCCTATGTTTCCGAAGTTCTGCCCGAGGACGCCGACGAGGGCGACGCTGCGAAATCGACGCGTAAGAAGAAGGTGAAGCCGCGCACGGCTTCCCTGTTCAAGTCGATGGATCTGGCGACGATCACGCTGGATGATGCACTGATGCTGTTGTCGTTGCCCCGTGAAGTGGGAGCTGATCCGGCAGATGGCGAAGTGATCACCGCTCAGAATGGTCGCTATGGGCCGTACCTGAAGAAGGGGAGTGACTCGCGCTCACTGGAAAGCGAAGAACAGTTGCTGACGATCACGTTGGATGAGGCGCTGGCACTGTTCGCTCAGCCTAAGACACGCCGTGGCCGCACGGCCAGGCCGCCGTTGCGTGAATTCGGTATTGACCCGATCTCTGAGAAGAAAGTGGTGGTCAAGGACGGCAGGTTTGGACCGTACATCACGGACGGTCAGACCAATGTGACGGTGCCGCGATCCGAATCGATCGAGTCGCTGACTGAAGCCCGCGCCTTTGAACTGCTGGCTGACAAACGCGCCAAGGGGCCTGCTCCCAAACGCGGACGCAAGAGCACCACCAGGACGACCCGCAAGAAAGCCTCCACGAAGAGTGCGAAGACGACGCGTAAGAGCGCCGGGACTGGTGCGAAGAAGTCGTCGGGCACGTCCAAGGCTTCAGCGTCGAAGAAGAACTCCTCATCTGCGGATGGCGACCAGTAGTGCGTCGGCCTGAACAGCGTGCATGTACGCAAATGCCGGTGCCTCGTGCAAAGATAGGCTCATGAGCACTTCCAGCGGGGATTCGCGGCGCAGGCGCGGCCTGTTCATCACCTTCGAAGGCGGTGACGGTGCAGGCAAAACCACCCAGATCGAACACGTCAAAGAGTGGTTTGATCAGGCTGGATGCGTCTCGTTTGTGACCCGCGAACCGGGTGGAACTGACATGGGTAACCAGCTGCGTCAGCTCATTCAGCACGGACCTGAAGACGTGGATCCGCGTACTGAAGCCCTGCTGTATGCGGCTGACCGTGCCTACCATGTAGCAACCGTGATCAGACCCGCGCTTGCGGCCGGTCAGGTAGTGCTGGCTGACCGATTCATTGACTCCTCAGTGGCCTACCAGGGCGCTGCGCGCGAACTGGGCGTGGATGAGGTACTGGCCTTGTCAAAATGGGCGACGGAGGACCTGTCGCCGGATCTGACATTGCTGTTGGATTTGCCCCCCGAGGTGGGTGCCAGACGAGGGACGGCGTCGCACACCGCTGACCGTATCGAGCGTGAATCAATGGACTTCCATGAGCGAGTGCGCCACGAATACCTGCACCTGGCAGATCGCTACCCAGACCGCATTGTCGTTATCGACGCGGTCGGCACCCCTGAAGAAGTGTTCCGCGAAATCAGAGGCGTACTGGAGGAACGCGTTCGACCCGCACTGGGTCTCCTCGTCAATCATGAGGCGCACGATCAGGTCGAGCTGTCTGCGACCGAATCACCCCAGCCGAACTCGCCTGCGCCCGAGCATGCAGCATCGCAGACAAGCGATGAGGACCAGGCTGGCACGATGGTGGCGGCTTTGCTGAAAGAATCCCAGGGCACACTATGGGAAGGTGACAGCGAGGGACTGCTGTGATGTGCCCGACGTGTTGCAGCGGTGTGCCCACCAGGGGCTATCAGCGCCTGTACGAGGCCTGTGCGGCGGTATCGTTGTGAGGCAGATGAGCGATGAGCGTATGGGATGACATTGTCGGTCAGGAAAAGGCCGTCGCCACGTTGCAGGAAGCTGCCCGCGCCGCCCGCCGCATTGTCGAGGGCGCCAGCGATCGCAGCACCCACTCCATGACCCACGCATGGCTCGTGACAGGGCCGCCGGGCTCCGGGCGATCAAACGCTGCGCTCGCATTTGCCGCGTGTCTGCAGTGCACAGGCAGTGAAATCGGGTGCGGCACGTGCCCAGGATGCGTGACAACAATGGCTCGAACCAACGCTGACGTGCTGAGTGTTGCCACAGAAACCAGCATTATTACTGCAGAACAGGTGCGCGACATCATCATGCGCGCCCAGGTGGCGCCCTCGCAGGGCCGCTGGCGCGTCATCGTTATTGAAGACGCGGACCGCATTCAGGAACTCTCGTTGAATATCCTGCTCAAGGCTATCGAGGAGCCTCCCGAGCGCACCGTGTGGGTGCTGTGTGCACCAAGCCCCGAAGACATGATCACCACCGTCAGGTCACGCTGCCGACAATTGTCCTTGCGCATCCCATCGGTCGACGCTGTGGCTGGTCTGCTGGTCCGGCAGCTCGGCGTGGATATGAACGTGGCGCGCGAGGCGGCGCGGGCAGCGCAGTGCCACATCGGGCGGGCAAAAGCCTTGGCGCGTGACCCCAAGGAACGCGACAAGCGCCGTCAACGCATCCGCGCCGCCATTCACGTTGCCTCAGTCGGTGAAGCCGCTGTCGCCGCCCATGACCTAGTTGAGATGGCGAAGAGTGACACGCAGACGGTTGCCGAGCAGCGCAACACGGAAGAAGAAGCCAAGTTGCGCTACCAGCTCGGCATGGTCGAGGGTGACAAGATGACGCCGCATGCGCGCTCACAACTGCGTCAACTGCGTGAAAACCAGACCCGCCGCATGAAACGCTCACTGACCGACATGCTGGATCGGATCCTGCTGGACGTGATGAGTGTGTACCGCGACGTCCTCATGCTGCAGCTTGGTGCGAATCAGGATCTGATGAATGACGATGTTGCGGAGGTGATCGAGCGTATCGCCCGCACCTCCAGTCCGGAGCAGACCCTGGCACGCATCGACGTGATTGACCAGGCGCGCACCAGACTGACCAACGGGGCGAATCCACTGCTCGCAATGGAAGCAATGGTGGTGGCGCTGCGCTAGATACGCGTGGCGTCCAGCCGGAGGGTGCGCGACCGCATCGACACTGTCCGTGAACCAGGAGGCCCCGGCCTCCTACTGGGGTAGGCAGCTGAATCATTGTTAGTCTTGACCCATGAAAACGCGTTCACGCAACATCGTGATAATTCTGCTCGCCATACTGGTCGTCGCTGCGCTGGCAACTGTCAGTGCCGTGCTGATCATTGGACACGACCGCAAGAGCGGTGGATCTGCCACTCACCAGCAGTCAGCCGTCAGCGAAGATGGTCGCACGGTCATCACCTCGGGATCAACGTTCAGCGACACTTTGGGTGACCTGCCGGAACCAACCATTGAGGGCTTCTACCAGCAGAAAGTCAACTGGCGTGAATGCACTGATGACGACCTCAAACAGATGGAAGGCTCGCAGCAGTCATCAGACGGATATGAGTGCGGCGCACTGTACGCACCGTTGGATTGGGACCAGCTCGACGGCGATGTGATTGCACTGGCGCTGGCCATTCACCGCGCACCGCAATCCGAAGGCGCATTGTTCTATAACCCCGGTGGGCCCGGTGGCCCGGCAACTTCGATCTTGCCCTACATTGCGAGCCAGGGACTGTCGATGGATCTGGCGGACCGCTTTGACATCGTGGCATTGGATCCGCGCGGAGTCGGCCAGTCCACGCCGGTCATCTGCCTGACAGACAAAGAACGCGATGAAACGGCCGCGATGTCCGATGATCCGGCCGATCAATCCGACAGTACTCAAGAGCCCACGCCGCAGGAAATTGTTGAGGATCTAAAGGCTGAATCCGCCAAGCTGGCAGCTGGATGCAAGGAACACAGCGGCTCCCTGGCCGAGCATGTCGACACCATCTCAGCTGCCAAGGATTTTGATATGGCGCGAGCCGCCCTCGGACAGGACAAACTGACCTATCTGGGGTACTCATACGGTACCTACCTGGGAGCGACGTATGCTGAGCTGTTCCCCGACAAGGTCGGACGTATGGTGCTTGACGGTGCGCTCGACCCGTCGCTCAGTGTTGACGAGGTTGAACGACTGCAGATGCAGGGGTTCGAGGACGCCCTCGAAAACTGGATCAAAGTGTGCTCCGCATCGTCGGACTGCCCGGTGGGGTCAAGTGTTGACGAAGGACTGGAGACTCTGAACGCGTTCTTCGATCAACTGGAAGAAAAACCGCTTGAGACGCAGGATCCTAACCGACCGCTGACGTCTTCCCTGGCCTTCAGCGCCGTGATCGGCCTGCTGTACGACACGCAGTTGCACGATGCGTTGACCCAGGGGCTGGATATGGCAATCAAGCAGGACGATGGGTCAACGATGCTGGCGCTCGCAGATCTGCTGATGGAACGCAACGCTGATGGCACGTACCAGAACAATTCGATGGAAGCAATCAGCGTGATTAACTCCCTGGACTATTCTCCGGTCGGAGACATTGAGCAATGGGCTGCTGCAGCGGAGAAGATGAAAGCTGAGCTGCCGTTCATGGGTCGTTTCGCCGGGTATTCCTCTGCCGCTTTGGAAGGCTGGCCCATTGAATCTACGCGCGAACGCGGACCGATCCACGCTGAAGGCACCCCGGAGATTGTTGTGGTGGGAACGACGCACGACCCCGCCACGCCTTATGTGATGTCGCAGGCGCTTGCCGACCAGCTCAGTAAAGGTGTACTGGTGAGCTGGGATGGATGGAATCACACGGCGTATTCGCGCGACGGGTCGCGGTGCGTGCGCGACGCGGTTGACGGTTTCTTCCTCAACGGAACCGTCCCGCAAGACGGTCTTCAGTGCACGGATTAGGCGCTAACCTTTGGGCGTGACGCGCTCCACCCGTCGAGCATTTGTCGCAGGCGTGGGTAGTCGGCTACAGTAAACGTCGTTGCCTATCAATTGATGCGCGTGGCGGAGCCGCGTAGCGCCGGTAGGGAACGCGGCCACCTTAGCTCAGTCGGCAGAGCGATTCACTCGTAATGAATAGGTCGTGGGTTCGATTCCCACAGGTGGCTCCGATGATGCCCCTGCGAGAGCGGGGGCTTTCGCATATCCAGGCACGAACGGCGCGGGTATCCAATTGCCGTTGCTATCTTGTTGAGGCAGTAGAGATTGAGCTGTGACCCCCAGTGCGTCGGCCACAGAAAGCAAGTCGTCCAATGACCAGCCTACTTCTCCAGCTATCTTCAAGGAGATTGAAGGCCGCGAAAGGCCAACGCGCTTAGCTAATTCGGCGCGCGTGATCCCTTGGTAAAACATAATTTGATTGACGGTTAAGCCTGTTGCTTGTGCAGGTGTCAATCCTACATCACGTTTGATCCGCTCCATATGGCAATGGTAGTAAATCGTTAAAGACTTGTCAACCAAAATAACTTGCGTTAAGGCGGTTAACGCGTTAGTGTTCCCTCATGAGTGTTAATAAAGTTAACGATAAGACAGAGTTGCTAACGGCGGATGAGGTTGCAGACATGCTTCCCAATACTTCCGCGCAGACCGTTCTGCGGTGGGCACGTGTGGGGGCAATTGCATATGTTCAGCTCCCAGGTGGGCGAAGGTTTTTTCGTCGTTCGGATGTAGAAGAGATTCTGACGCCTCGCGTTAGCTCAGAGGATCCGTTGCCGGAGAGTCAGGTTTTGCCTGGGTTTGCTGGGGCTGGTGGAGTGGGATGAGTGCTGAGGCGGTTCAGTGGGCTTGGCGGGTCAGTTGTGGCCGGTTGAGTGACAAGCTTGTTCTTCTGCGGTTGGCGTGGAAGGCGGATGACGGTGGGGTTGTTCGTGTTGATCCTGCTTTGGTGTCGGGTGTGACGGGTTTGAGTGTGGCGCGTGTTGAGGCGTGCTTGTCGTCTTTGGAGCGTGCGGGTCTTATTGAGGCTCGGCGGTGGTCTGATTCGGGCTGTTGGTCGGCTCGTTTGGTGTTAGGCGGTGTGCTGTGAATCTAGGCGTTTTGCGTACGCGTGTTGCATGTTTAGGGCCGCAGATTTTCCTTGGGGGACCGTATGGTCCAGCGTTCTCCGTCTTCGGTCTGCTCAATGATAATGAACGCTGTTTTTTGCCATCGCAGCATAGTGGAGAGCTCACGAAGGAGCGTTTCTGGAGAGTCTGTTTCCGGAAGGTAGACCGTGTGGGTTTTCATGGTGACGTCGGAGGTTCGGCTGTTCGAACCGTCAATTGTTGCTTCTGCGGCTGTTGTGACTCCGAGTGCTCCTTCATCCGCTTTTTCAATTTTGACGTAGGGGTCGATGCTTCCTGCGTCGCGAATCACGTTCACAATGGTGCTTGCTGCTGTCTCGGGTTTGATTATCCACATGTTCATTGGGATTGCGCCCTTCTTCTCGTGGGTTTTGCTTGTGCTTTTCAGTTTAACCAGAGGTGTGGTCATGGCTGGTGAGTTTTTTGTTGTGCGTCGTGGGGCGACTGCGGTTCCTAATGCGACGGTATGGAATAAGAAGTTGTCCATTCAGGCGTTGGGCGTGTTGGCGTTGTTGTTGTCGATGCCTCCTGGCGCGCCTATGGGGTATCGGGCGTTGTTGGGGCGTGGTATGGGGCGTGATTTGTTGTTGCGGTGTTTTAGGGAGTTGGAGGAGTCGGGGTATCGGTGGCGGTTTTATGACCGTCAGGGTTCTGGCCGTTTAGTGACGGTGGTGGGTGTGTTTGATGTGCCTGTTTGTGAGGTGGAGGCGCGTGAAGCGTTGGAGTTGGCTCGTGGTGGAGCGTTGGGTGCGGTGTGCTCGGCAGGTTCGGGTGAAGGCCGGCAGGAGACTGGACCGTCTTCGGAGCAGGAAGGCGAGCCTGATCCGGTTGAGCATGCTGGTGGGAGCACTTTGGGCGAGTCGCATGATTGCAAGGGTGTCACCGTGCGCCGGATTTCCGGCGCACGGTGTGAGCAGGGTGATTGTGATTCCACCGTGCGCCGGGTTACCGGCGCACGGTCAGCCGTAGCACGGTCAGCCGGCGCACTATCCCTACGGGATACCAAGTTATTAGATAAATCTAATAACCTGACCGAACCAGACCTGGGTGAATCGGATTCGAAGCTTGGTGGTGAGGGGTGTGGCGTGGTTAGGTCTGGTCGGGCTGAAAGTGTTGATGGTTCTTCTGGATCATCCAGCTTGTCGGTGGCTGATTCGGGCTTGTTGGCACAGTGTTTGCCTCCTGGGATGCAGGCGTTAGATCCTTCTGGCGCTGCCAGGGTGGTCGGGTTGTTGCGTGAGCGGTTGGCTGCGGGGTGGCGTCCGGGGGAGATTCGGCGGGTGATGGATCAGCCGGTGCCTGGTGATGTGGGCCGGTTGTCGGCGTTGGTGGCGTATCGGTTGGAGCATAATGTTGCGCCTTTGATGGCGCCTGCGCGCCTTCAGCGTGTGGCGTCGGATGCGGAAGTGTCGCGTCGGCGGCGTGCTGTTGAGGCGTTGGAGCGGGATGCTGCTGAGGATGTTGATCCGGTGTGGTCTCGTGTGTGGGATGAGGTCACTGCTGAGTGTGTGGGGGTGTCGCGGGCCGTGCAGGTGCGTGAGGCGCAGAAGCGGTATGACCGTTTGGTTGGTGATCAGGCGTGACGTCGTGGTTGGTGTGGGCGCGTGGTGTGGGAGGTCTTACTGCGTCGCAGTCGTTGGTGTTGTTTGAGCTGGCTCGTCTTGCGGATGCTCGTGGTGTGGTGATTTGCGCTGTGGAGTATCTGGTGGAGTGTACGGGTGTTTCTCGCCGGTCGGTGTTTCGCTCGTTGGCGGGTTTGGAGTCGCGCGGGGTTTTGTCACGCCAGATGCGGTATGTGCGGGGTCGTAAGGCGGCTTCGCGGTTCGTGTTGCATTGGATGGCGGGGGTGAGTGATTCGCCTGTCCAGGGCGAGTTGTGTCCTGGACAGGCTGGGTGCGAGTCTGATGCGTGTGTGGGTGTTGTGCCGTTGTCGATGTCTGATAATGAGGGGTTGCGGTGTGTGGTGTTGGAGGCGGCTTCTGATGGGTGGGTAGGTGGTGCGGCGCAGTGCTTGGCGGTGACGGTGCAGGAGGTGGGCGCGCGCCAGTTCTCAAATGCGATTTCTCGGGGTGTGCAGTTTTCTCGGATGTCGTGGTCTGAGTCGGTGGCTGATACGTGTGGGATCGCGTGGGAGGTGTTGATGACGTGTGCCTCGCAGGTGGTGGAGGCGTCGCGGCCGTGGGCGGTGTGGACAACTATTGTGAATCGGCGGTGTTTTGCGCGCGATAAGTGTGCTGGTGTGGAGGAGGCGGTGGAGCCGTCAATGATGCCTGAGGCTGGGTTGCGTCCCGGTCAGGGCGATACGGGTGATGCGTGGGTGTGTGTCGATGATTTTGAGGGCCCGCTGGCTCGTATGGTGGCGGCGCTGATAGAGGCGGGAATGACCGAGACGTTGGCGTGGGCGGGAACTCGCCGTATAGCTGAGCTTGCGGTGGGTGATAGTAGTAGGCGGCATCGAATGGCGAGTGTGGATCCACGGCTGGGTGATTTGGGCGTGAGTGGTGAGGCTGCGCGCGCGTGGATGACTATGTTGGTTGGTTCGCGTCGTGGTGTCAAAGGCTGCCTGTTGCAGGCTGATGATGAGGCGCTGATGGTAGCTGCTCGCGAGGTGGTGGAGGCCTTGAATCTGGCGGCATAGCAGGAAGGTGAGGTGGATCACAAGTGGGGTTTGGGGGCATGGTGCCAGTTTGGCACCATGCTTTTTGTTAGAGGGGTTTGAACTCGTTGTAGATTTGTTCGAGTACTTCTTCGTAGTTGGTGTCTTGTCCTACCTCGACGGTGTTGGTGTTGACGGTGATGGTGATGCGGTAGAAGATTCTGATTTTGCTTGGGTTCAGGTTGAGTTCTTGAGCGATGTTGATGCCTTCGGCTTTGGCTGTGGTGTAGTCGTGGGCAATGAAGTATCTGCTTCCTGCTTCGTCGGGGGTTTGTCCGTCGAAGGTGACGATGTATTCGTTGTGGCGTTCGAGTTGTTGCATGGCAGTGGTGGTGTCTCCTTAGTAGATGGTGATGGTGCCCGTGTTGACGAGGCCGTCGCAGCTTGTGGTCCATGATTGTGTGCCGAGTGGGATGCTGGTGAGGATGGCGGTGGCTGTTCCTGGTATGGGTGTGCTGGCGTTGGCTGCGTGTCCTGCGATGTTGATGGTGCAGGTGGTGTATCCGCTTCCTGAAACTGTGATCGAAAAGGTGGCAGCGCCGCTGCTTCCAGTGTTGACTGAGGTGTTCATTGAGGTGACGCCTGTGGGCGCTGGCTCTGGTGCTGGTGGTGTTGGTGGTTCGGGCGTCTGCGGTGCTGGCTCTGGTGCGGGCGCGGGATCTGGTTCTGGTTCTGTGTGTGGCGTCGTGGGTGCGGCTGGTTCTGGCTTTGGCGGAGTGGTTGGTGTGGATTGTGGTGTGTGCTCCTGGTCTTGAGCTTTCTCGGACGGTTTTTCGGGTGCGGTGGATTGCGCGCTTTGAGGGGTGGTGGGTGTGTTGGTGTGGGTCAGGGTTTTGCCTGTTTGATGAGTGCTGGTGATGACGATTGTGGCGGTGGCGATGATGAGGAGGAGGATGAGGGGTGCGGTGAGGAGCAGGCGTAGGCGTGTCGGGTGTTTTCTGCTGTGTGGGTGTAAGCGTTGTGGCGTGGGAGCCTGTTCGGGGGTTTGGTTGTGGCGCGCTGCTGCGTCGTTATCGCTTGGGTTGCTGGGGTTTATGGTTTTGCTGGTATTGCTGGCGTTTGTGGTGGTGCTGGGTGCGGGTTGTGGTGTGTCGTGGGTTTGGATGTGCCCGTCTGGGTGCACGCTCATGTAGTACGTGCCTTCTGGGCCTGTTGCGGTGACGGGTAGGGCGCGGTTGTAGTGCTTGGCTTGTGCCAGGGCAATGTTCATTGCGTCGTGGTGTAGGTGTTGGCTGGGTTGTAGGCGGGCAATTGTGATGCCTGCTGAGGTGACGGTGGCGGTGCCGTCAGCGTTTTGGGTGATGGTGATGGGTGGCCAGCTGGTCATTGCGTGTCTTTCATTGTCTTGATGGTGTGTGCGCATTGTCTACGTATTACGTAGAAGGGAGCGCACATGAGGAATCCTTGGGCTGGCTCGGGTGGAGAATACTCCTCGGACTACGGCGATCGCGCGGTGGTGTCTGGGTCTGTCCGGCCGCCTGTGTGGAAGCCGGGCGCGCAGGTGGTGGCGGCTGGCGGCTTGCCGATTGCGTTTGCTGGCGGGTATTGCCCGTTGTGGGTGGTCGGCGCGCACGGTGGCGCGGGGGCGACGTCATGGGCGCGCCTGCTGGGTGCGGGTGATGCTGGTGTGTCGTGGCCTGATCCGAGTAGGTCAACGCGCGTAGTCGTGGTGGCTCGGACTCATTTTGCTGGGCTGAGGGCCGCGCAGGACGCGGGGATCCAGTGGGCGTCTGGCCAGGTTGGGCGTGTGGAGCTGGTTGGTTTGATTTTGGCGGCGGATGCGCCTGGTCGCAGTCCGAAGGAGCTGGCCCCGTTTCGGCAGCGTGTTGCTGGCGCGTTTCCGCGCGTGTGGTTGGTTGGTTTCCAGAGTGCGTGGCGTACCGGTTTCGCGTGGGACGTTCCGCTTTCGAGGGATGTTCGCAAGGTTTTGAAAGATATGTCGTTGATTGGAAAGGACGAGTAAATGAGTCTTGTTGCGAGTGGTGTTGGCGTTGTTGGGTCCGTGGTGGGGCGCGCTGGGCTGATTTGGATGGATTTGAATCCGACGCCGGTTGCGCCTCCAGGTGTGGAGGCGCGTGTGCAGACGGTGCTGAATTGGGTGATGTGGATTGCCGGCGCTTCTGTGATTGTCGGGTTTATTGTCGGCGGAATCATGCTTGCGGTGTCGAATGAGCGTGGGATGGGTAATGAGAACGTGCGCAGGATCGGCTATGTGATTATGGGTGCAATTGTTATTGCGGCTGCGGCGGCTCTGGCGAAGGCATTGCTGTAATGGCTGAGGAAAAGAGCACGAACATTCTTGCCCGACCAGCCTTTATTGTTTCGGGGCTGCTGGTAGTTGCGTTGCTGGTGGGCTTGGGTTTTCTGGTGGTCACACGGGATGCTGTGCCTGTTAGTGGTGAGAATGCCGCCTCCCCTTCCTCGGGCGCTTCGGGCGCTGGTGCAGGTAAGCAAAGCGGTGCTGAGTCGCCTGATGTGGCCACTGCTGGCGGCGCTGGTGCGTCTGATTCGGTGTGCGGCTTGTCGTCTTTGGAGCGTGCGGTTCCTGAGCAGGCTTTGCCGTCGGTACCTATGCAAGTGGGAGAGCGGATCACAGTGCCGAGCATTAACGGGTATGGGCCTGGCATGACGGATGGGATTTCGCGGTGCTTCGCTCATAGTCCGGCGGGCGCGATTTTGGCGTCAGCCAATTTCCTGTCGTGGTTTTCGTCGAAGGAGCGTCTTGATGAGGTGGTTCCTGCCCTGATGGCTGCCGGGCCGGATCGTGATCGGCTTGAAGCCCAGATTAAGGCCGAATGGCAAGGTGAGACGGGCTCCGCGTTGAGCATTCACGGGTTCCGGTATGAGGATCGTGGTCCAGACGCGGCGATGGTGGTGTTGGCTGTGTCGTCGGTGTCGGTTCCTGACACGCTTGTGGCGTGGCCTGTGGTGTTGGTGTGGCAGGACGGTGATTGGAAGGTGCAGGCTCCATCTACTGACTCGTGGGGTGAGCGCGTTATTGACTCACTTGCATTGGAGGGGTTCGTGGAGTGGAGCGCGTAAATGTGCCAGTTTTGGGAACTGTCATGCAAGATCGGTGAGGTTGCTTCTGAGGCGACGCACAACATTATCGCTGAATGGGCGTACAACATCATTCAGGATGTGTCTGCCACGTTGCTGAAGGTCGGCACGGTGTGGACGGGTGTGGGTACCCCCAGGCTTGGGGGTGCTGACTCGGCAGTGGGCTTCGTACACTCCACCACTCACATACTTGTGGTGGCGCTGGCGGTCGCATCGCTGTTCGTGGCTGGTATTCATTTGGCGCTGTCCAGGCGCGGTGAAACAGCGATGAGCGTGCTACAGGGACTCTTGGCGCTGGCTGTGGTCTCTGGTGCATCTGTCGGTGTTGGACAGTTGCTGGTGGATGCGTCGGATGCGTTTTCCACGTGGGTGATCGGCTTGGCGATTGATGGCGATGCGGGCAAGTTTGGCTCGAAAATCTTGTCAGTGACGAGTGTGACTGGCAGCTTGGGGCTGACGGTGCTGATCGTGGGTGGCTTGGGCGCGCTGGTCGCGAACTTGGTCCAGATAGGCCTGATGTTTATTCGGTCAGCAATGCTGATCCTGCTGGTGGGAATTATGCCGCTGGCAGCTGGTGCGTACTCGACGAAGTGGGGGCGGGGCTGGCTGTGGAAGATCGTGGCATGGTTTTTCGCGTTCCTGATGTTTAAGCCGGCCGCTTCCATCATTTACGCGGTTGCTATCAGGCTGGTGCAAGGTGATTCCTGGGTTTTGGCGAGTGGTGAGGACTTGACGAGTTTCGTCATGGGCGTTGTGATGTTGATCCTGGCAGTGTTGTCGCTGCCCGCCCTGGTGACCTTTATGGTGCCGGCCACTGAGGCGCTGAGTGCCGGTGGCGGTGGCGCTGCTGGTGCGGGAGCGGTGCTGGCGACGGGTGCAATGACTGTGGCTCGTGTGGGTGCTGCGACGGCCAGTGGAGGAGCTACAGCGGCAGCGGGTGCTGGTGCGGGCGCTGGCGGTGCTAGTGGTGCCGCGTCGAGTGCGGGTGCAGGTGGAGCTTCTGGTGTTGGTGCTGGTGGTGGTGCGCGCTCGGTTGGGGCGGGTAGTGCTGGTAGCGCCGGTGGTGGTGCTGGCAGTGCGACGGGGGCTGCGTCGAGTGGAGCCTCTCAGGGGTCGACCAGTTCTCATCAAAGTGGCCCGTCAGGTGCTAATGGCGCGTCGGGCCGTGATGGGAGTTCGGGTCCGAGCGGTGCGCCTGGGCGTGAGGGCGTGGACAGTGATATGGGCGGCTTCAGTCCTACTGGTGGTGATGTTCAAAATGAGCGCTGAGGCGGTCAAGGTTCGAACGTATGGCAATTGGCGTATCCCGCGTCGCGCGGGCTTCGGCAAGATGGGGTTTGGCGAGTCGATCTTTGGGCTGGTGGGTCTGGCTGTCGTGAGCGTGGTGGCCATGTCGAAGGGCGTGGTGATCGCGTTGGCGGTCGCAGTCGTGTGGGCTGGTCTCGTGCTGCTGATGGTGACCCGCGATGTGCATGGGGTGTCTGTGGCAGAAAGGATGAATCAAAGGATGCGTTTTGGCAGGGCGGCGCGCAGGAAGTCGAATATTCACGCAACGGGCGGGATAGCACCGGATGCGACGCAGGGCATGTGCGAGTTGCCTGGCATGTTGCGCGCGTCGCGGTTGAGTGAGCATCGTGATTCCTATGAGAGGCCTTTTGGGCTGATCGAGCACGGGGATGGGACGCTGAGCGTGGTGATGAGCGTGGCGCCTGAAGGTGGTGCTTTGACCGACCAGGACACGATTGACCGTCAGGTGGCGCTGTGGGGAATGTGGCTGGGGGACCTGGGCGGGCAGATGGGGGTTGCTCAGGCAAGCGTGTGTGTTGAGACGATCCCTGATAGTGGGGATCGGCTGCGCCGTGAGGTGGGTTCTCGCGTCAGCGAGGATGCTCCACTGGTTGCGCGGCAGATGCTTCAGCGCATTGTCGATGAGTATGGTCAGGGCGCGGCGCGTGTGCGCGTGTGGATTACGATCACGTTTGATCCTTCCAAGATGGGCTCGTCGAAGAAGCGGGCGCAGGTGGTGTCGCGTATTTCCTCTGATCTGCCTGGGCTGACTCAGACGCTGATGGGAACGGGCGCAGGTGGTGTGCATGTGCTGACCGCGCGTGAGGTATGTCAGCTCACGCGCGTGGCGTATGATCCGGCGTCGGAGGTCTTGTTTGAACAGGCCGCTAGCGCGGGCGAAGAAGTCGCGTTGGTGTGGGAAGATGCGGGCCCTATTCGCGCTGTGGCCGAGTGGGACTGCTACCGCCATGATTCCGGTTTGTCACGCACGTGGGTGATGAGTCGCCCGGCGCGCGGCTATGTGCAGTCGGGCGTTTTGCGACGAATTTTGGAGCCGTCACGGGATGTGGAGCGTAAGCGGGTGACGATCATTTATCGACCGGTTGATGCGGCGAAGGCTCCGGCTGCGGCCGATGCGGATGTGAACAGGGCTGCGGCTCGGGTGGAGAATACTCCTCGGCCCACGGCGACCGCGCGACGTGAGCTGCGCGCGGCACAACAGGTGGCTGATGAGGAGGCGGCTGGTGCGGGATTGTTGGATTTTGCACTGATTATCACTGCTACGACGAGTACGGATGAGTTGGACGACACCTCCAGTGCGGTCACTGCGTTGGCGTCTTCGTCGCGCCTGCTGGTGCGGCCAGCTTACGGCGCTCAGGATAGCGCGTTTGCCCTGGGCCTGCCGCTGGGGCTGCGGCCTGCTTCTCAAGGGTTGTCGGGCGGGTGGTAGTGATGGCTGGGTTTGTTAGTGACTTGCTGGCGGCCTTGTTTGGAGGTGTCGGCGCGACGGCGAGCAAGGGAGGCCGTGGTAGCGGCTGGCCGGCTAATGGGCCGTTGATCCAGCCGTGGAGGGCGACCTCAAAGCAGGTGTGCGGGCTTTTCCCGTTTATTGTCGGGTCAAATACGGCGTTGGTGGGAGCACCATTGGGGCGCGCGCTGCGCGGTGGCGGCGCGGTGTGTGCTGATGAGATTAGCTGGTTTGAGCGCGGGCTGATTTCCGCACCCTCAGCAATGGTGCTCGGCTTAAACGGATTGGGCAAGTCGTCGTTGGTGCGCAGGATGATTACTGCATCTGCTGGGTTTGGCGTGCACACAATGGTGCTGGGCGACATCAAGCCCGATTACGTGGCGTTGATCGAGGCTTTGGGCGGCCAGGTGATCAGTATTGAGCATGGCGGTGCTGGGATTAATCCGTTGGATGCGGGCAACGTGTCGGAGGCCGTTGCACTGCTGGAGGCGGCCGGTAAGTGGGAGGATCGTGACAAGCTGGTTGCGGCGGCTCATGAACGCAAGAAAGACATGGTGTGCTCGCTGATTCATATCATTCGGCGTACTCCTCCATCTGATCGTGAAGAAACGATTGTGGATGAGGCAATCAGAATCCTGGAGACCTATGAGCGGCCCGTGGTACTGGCTGATCTGCTCGAAGTGGTGCGCCAGGCGCCTGCCGCGCTTCGTGCAGCCGCGCTGGATCGTGGGGACCTTGATCATTATCGCGCGGTCACTGAAAGCCTGGAAGCATCCCTGATGGCGCTGGTGTCGGGCCGGTTTGGCGCTCTTTTCGCGGTGGAGACCACGACGCCGATGATGATGGACCGATGCGTGGTGTTCGACGTGAGCGCGTTTAAGGAAGCCTCAGAGGACCTGCAGGCAGCCTTGTTGCTGGCGTGCTGGTCGTATGGGTTCGCCACGGTCGAGATAGCTCAGACGCTGGCGGATGCGGGCGTGGCACCCCGTCGGCGCTACAAGATCGTCATGGATGAACTGTGGCGTATTCTGCGTGCCTCATCGGGGTTGGTGGAGCGGATTGACTCGCTGACTCGCCTGAACCGCACGATCGGTGTGGGGCAGGTCATGATCACGCACTCGATGGCCGATTTCAACGCTCTGGCATCGCCTGCCGACCGGCTGAAAGCGGCAGGTTTTGTCGAGCGGTCAAAAATGCTGTTCCTTGGCGGCATGCCTGCGCGTGAAATGAGCTTGCTGGAGGGCGTGTTCTCCCTGACAGAAAAGGAAAAGGACATGCTCACGTCGTGGAACGCGCCTGGCACCTACGACCCGACCACGGGGCGTGACGCCCCGCCGCTGGGAATGGGCAAGTTCCTGCTCAAGACGTCTAATGCGCCTGGCACTCCCTTCCAGGTGCGCTTCGTGGATGGTGAGGCCGCACTGTCAGATACGAATCAGCGGTGGGCCAGGAGAGCCCGATGAGTGTTCGAGACGGTGCGGATACGTGGGAGCCGTCCACTCTCCTCATGGTGGTCGTGACCGTCATGGTGATCGCCGGCAGCGTGCCGCTCATTGCGGGTGTGCACGTGTGGGCATGGGCGCGTGGCGTGGCGGATGTGTCGTGGAATCCGTTCACACTCGTGCTTGATTTGGTGGGCGGCCGAGTGGATCCCACGGGGGAGGTGTATTGGTGGATTACGGCTGCGGCGCTGATCCTTGTGGTGGTGAGTGGCCTGGTGTTCCTAGCAGGTGTGCGCAGACACCGCCAGTCGCGTCGAGGTGATGAGGCCGCGCAGTATGCGGGGCGCGGCCGTGACATTGAGCCGATCACATTGAAGGCTGTTGCAGCCAAAGCTCAGCGCCTGGGCGTGCAGGGTGCGGCTGGATTGCCTGTAGGTCGCACCGTGGCAGCGGATGCGGCCGTGTTGTCCTCGTTTGAAGATGTGTGTATCACGATTGCCGGTCCCCGCACGGGCAAGACAACAGCCTGGGTGGTGCCGCGTATCCTAGCTGCGCCTGGAGCAGTTGTGGCCACCTCGAACAAGCGTGACATTGTGGATGAAACACGCTCCAGGCGTGAAGCGGCTACGGGCGAGCGGTCATGGGTGTTCGACCCGCAAGATCTCGCAGGCACACGCCAGTCGTGGTGGTGGAATCCCTTGTCGTATGTGACTGACTATGTGCAGGCGAGCGCGCTGGCTGACATGTTCCTGTCGGCTGAGGACGTGTCGAACAAGGATGGAACCGACATGTGGGATCGATGGGCGTGCCAGTTGATCTCTCCGATGCTGCTGGCTGCCGCTTTGGCGGGCAGGCCACTGACAGCCTTGCAGCCGTGGCTTGCTGATCAGACGAACGATGAGGCAGTGCTGCTGCTGCGCAGCATGGCTGAGGAGTGCGCAGACCCAGATACCCGTGATGACGTGCGTAAGGCGGCAACGAGCCTGGAGGGGTTTATGGGCATGCCTGTTGAGACGCGGGGCAGCGTGTATGGCGGGGCATTGCGCATCATGCACTTTCTGAATAACACGAAGCTGATGCGGTGGGTGACCCCATCGGAGGGCTTACCCGAGTTCAATGCGGCCGAGTTCGTCAGGACGCGGCAGACACTGTATTGCCTGTCTCAGGAAGGGCGCGGCAGTGCCACACAGATAGTGACCCCGCTCACCGTGGCAGTGGTGGAAGCGGCCACGGCCTACGCCATGAGCCAACCTGGCGGTAGGTTAGCTACCCCCATGCTGATCGAGTTGGACGAGGCGGCGAACGTGTGTCGGTGGAATGAGCTGCCTTCCCAGTATTCCCATTTTGGTTCTCGCGGGCTGTGCGTGGACACGGTGGTGCAGTCGTGGAGTCAAGGCGAACGCGTGTGGGGCGATAAGGGCATGAAGGCCCTCTGGTCGGCCGCGAATGTGAAGGTGTATGGCGGTGGCGTGTCAGAGCCGGAGTTTTTGCGCACCCTCTCCGAGCTGATTGGTACACATTGGGTGGACTCTACCCAGATTTCTAGCTCAAGCCAGGGCAGGTCGTATTCGAGATCTAAAGCTTCCCAGCAAAGGCCCATTGCAACCGTGTCGGACTTGCAGGCTCTCCCCCAGGGCAGGGCGTGGGTGTTCGCTTCTGGGGCGGTAGCCACCCTAGTGCGTCTGATCCCGTTTTGGGATCAGGAAGATTATCAGCCGGTGAAGTAATCAAGGGAGAATATTATGGCAGATCAAGTGGTAAATGAGACCAGCGCGGAAATGGTGCGCGCATGGCGGGTAGCGATGGCGGTGGGCCGTTTCATGGCTATGCGCAGAGAACAAGCCTTACGCAAGGCTGAACAGTCCTCAGTCCAGCATGAGCGCGCGTTGCGAAGGGCGATTGAGGATGAGCGGCTGTTGGCTCAGAAGGTTTACGAGCAAGCGTTTAACGACACGTGGTGGCACACCGCCGTCGAAGATGACGCGGCCTACGTTTATGGGGTGGCACGCAGGTTTAGCGATATTGACCCCCAGGCGGAGCTAGCTGCGCGCAGGTGTGAGAGGGAGGCTAAAGAGCGGTGGGGCATTGACGTTCACGGCCCACTGGCAAGCCCAGGTGATATGCCCAGCGTGGACGAGGCGCTGCGGGACGCTCCCGTTCTCGATGGGGAGGACGCGGCCGAGTTGAAACCGGCTGTGCAGGAAGTGTTATACCGGGCTTATCGGGACGGGGACTATCAGATGGTGGGTCAGGATCGGGCTGAGGCTATTTTGGACTACGTGCAAGAGCAGAAGGACACTGCTCCAGATTGGCTTAATAGTCTTTGGGAAGAAGATTTATCCCAGTGGCTAGATGGGGACGCTCATATCGTGCAGCGGGTGCGCGATATTTATCCCGACATTAAAGCAGCTGAGCACATGCATGCCGAAGCTGCAGGCATGGCCGTTCACGCCCAGCGTGAGGCGCGCGTTGAAGGCAGGGAGGGGCGCGAGGCGAGCCAGGAGCTAGAGGCGGGCGAGTTTAGCGGGGGTGCAGAAGACACGGCGGTGAAGGAGATGAGCGAAGCCAGGCATGCCGGGCGCGGGGCTGAGGCGGCGTGGGATACGATGGCGGCCCGACAGGCGCACGCTCAGTCTTTGCTCGATCAGGGATGCGACCCGGAAGCGGTGCGCGCGGCGATGACGGCCGATAAGGGATTGCACCAGCCCGCACGCCTGGCCACGCGCAAGAGCGGTAAGACGAACGCTTCACGCGCGCGCGTGCCGAGCCAGAAGGCGGTGCGTGTACAGACCCGCCACATGTAGACCGAGTGAGTCGGCGGCCGACACTAGGTAGTGTCGGCCGCTCGTCATTATTCGCGCGGAGCGATAGCTTTAGGGTCGGCTGGCTCGCACGGTAGTTCCCCATCAGGGTGAGGCCTCAGGTCACGATGTCCACCCTCGACGCTACAGCCTTTGAAGGGGCCGTCATTGTCGAGCAGTACCGTCATGATTGGATCAGCGTAGCTCACCAGCCACTGTGCAGATGCTACTGGCCCGTCGTTGACACGCATGTGCTCCCAGGCCAGCCATAAGGCTTGTAGGCGGTAGACCGCTTCGGCATGTTTCCACCATTGTGGGCACCAGGTCATCCGCCCTCTAGGTAGGGCGCGGTCGTAGATGCGCACAAGAAAGCTGCGCACGAACACGTCCACGGTGGGGTAGTACAAGTCTGGGGTTTGTTCTTCGTTGCTCATACCTACCGCGTAGGGTGTGCGCGCACTAGCGGGAGCGGGACTGCCCCCGCTTGGGTGGTAGCCACGTTGGTGGCATGTTTGGGTGGCGGGTGGGGCCGACCTTTTTAATCTGTGGTATTTGCCCAATGCCGGGTAGTGGCGGCCGCTCCCGTTTGGTCGTGTCATCACTGTTGGTAGTGTCGCTATTCGCAGTCACGTTTTGGTACATCTCAGCGATGTAGTCACGATAGGCATTACCGGTAGGCTTATCTCTCTGCTCTGTTGGACTGGTAAAGCCTGGGGGAGTGCCAAGCCAAGGATTGCGCTGGCCGATACGTTCACGCTCCGCCTCGCGAGCGGGTTCACCTACACTTACGTCAGCCAGTGCCGGTTCGATGATCTGCTCAGGTGAAAGGGCTGGCTGCGGTGTGGTCGCGGCCTCTGGTAGCGCATCTTGTTGCAATGGCACCTGCTCGGCGTGCAGTTGTGTGAAGGCGCGCAGGTGTGGGGCTTCCATGCGTACCCGCTCATATACTGCTTGCGCATCGCGTAGCATCGCGGCCGCAGTGTTGGTTTGTTGGGCTTGCCGGTATAGGTCGGCCAACGTTTTTACTAGCTCCATTGTTGCCACTAGGGCGAGCGCGTAGGAGACTTCACTGTTCTTTGGAGTGATCGCAGTACTGAGTAGGTGCGCTCCAAGGACAACCCACGGGCTTGTCCCACTCTTTTGTGCGGGCCGCTGTTTGAGTTGAGCGCTACGCCCCACTTGGCGCGCGCAGTAGTCCAACGCGCCTCGCATCTCATCACTCAGGTCACCCTGGTGTGCGGCGGCCGCGAGTAGCCCAGCCACATCGTTAGTGGCGTTAGCAAGCGCGAGCCGGTCAGTTGGATCAACCTTGCTCAGCTCGTCGCGGTAGATTTCCAGGCCGCGCTTGTGACCAAGCCACTCCTCCCGCGTGTATGAGCGACGGCCACCACCTAGGGGCATACCCTTCCAGGCGTCTTGCCACGCGGCCACAGCGTCAGTGGCGGACTCGATAGTGTCGGGCCAACGCTCACGCAGCGCACGAAGCGTGAGATCACGCGCGATGGACCCGCCCGCATACCATTGCGTCTTGACGCCCGGCTTAGTGTGGAGTGCAGCAGAATAGCCCACCACCACGTCGGTGCGTCCTTTAGCAAAGCGCGGGCGCAACCTCACGCCCAGGCCACGGGCGCGGGCAATGAAGTCCACCTCGCTAGTCGCAGCCTTGGACGCTGCGCGCAAGCGTGACTCCAGCGCGGCACGGTCGGTCACGTGCTTGCCCTCCCGCGCTGCAGCGTTGAGCGCTTGAGCACTGTCGCACTTGGAGCTGCGCGCGTGTTCGCGCGACTCAACAATGCGCAGCCCGTACTTGTGTTCAAGCGTGTTGCACGCGCGCTGGCTACGCGGTTGATCGTTCCAGGAGTTCCACCTAGTGCCGTCCTCGCGCACAATGTTCGCGGCAATGTGAATGTGGTCCCCACCGTTCTTGGACGTGCCGTGATGGATCGCCACCCACCGGCACTCAGACTTGCCCGACGCGGTGGTGAACTCCATCTCGTCCATGAAGTCGCGCGCGATTGCCGCCCACTTGTCCTCAGACAATGGACCCTCATCGGGGGACAGAGACAACGAACAGTGCCACACGTGGTTTGGACCGTAGTCAACGACGCGCGTCTTACCCATCTCAGGATCAAACTTGCGGATAGGTCCGCGCACGAAGCGTTCGGTCTCGTGCATGAACGAGTCGAGATAGTTCGCTATCTCGCTTGCTTGAGCAAGCGAGAGTTCCGACCAGTCGCCCCACCGGTTCATGATGGTGCTTGATCCAGCCACCAGGTGTGGCTCAGAGTGTTCGTTCGCGCGTCCAGGGCCAACCAGGTAGCGCATGAGGCCACCAGTGTCGCCGCCATCAACAATGTTGGGCATCATCGGCGCACACTCGCAAGCAAATAGTTGATCTCATCAACGCTACGCTCAACTTGGCCGAGCACATCATCAATATGTTGAGGCAACTCCCCTTTGACGTGAGCGTAGCGAGTGAGCTGGTTGAGGTTGTTAGCCAAGCCGGTGAGCTTGCGACGGTAATCACGCAAATCGCCAATAACCTCGCCAAGATTGTCGGTATCAATTTCTTGTGCCGAAGCTGGATGGAGCGCAGCGTGGACGAGAGTGCGAGACAAGGACCAGCCTTGATTGTTCGCCTTAGCTTCAAGCAACGCCCGCTCTTTACTTGTTAGGTGAACACGCAACGACGAACGCTGAACACCGCCGATCGATTTAGGCGCGCGCCGAACACCGCCAGACGCACCGCGACGCCCACCGGCCTTGTCCGACTCACTCATCACTCACAGTCTCCTCAGCGAAGCGACCCGAAGGGATCACACTCCTAGTGTGCACCAGGTAGAACCCCGTGTCTACCTGCAAGCCTGATAATGGTACCATTATCACATAGCTTGCTACCCGCGCTTCCGCACGCGCTGCTGCGCGTGCTAAGTGACGGGGAAACGCACCGTGTGCGTGT